>ENA-OPDW01001358-OPDW01001358.1-human-gut-metagenome-genome-assembly--contig:-NODE-1358-length-14043-cov-5.911424_pt1 | contig 14043 bp, 10 predicted proteins | sample MGYA00241264_ERZ501508 | MGnify/ENA primary metagenome ERZ501508 (study PRJEB25962, sample SAMEA2042575) | human gut metagenome | biome: human gut; feature: human-associated habitat; material: faeces...
AAAGCGGGTGCGCGGCGTGTACCGCCGCTTAGGCCTGCCCACCCGCACCGCCTACGATAAGGAAAAGGTGCTGGCCGAGATGCTGCACGACAAAAAAGCACAGGACGGACAGATCACCATCATCAAGGTGCCCGGCCTTGGCTGCTGGCGCGCCGAGACCATCCCTGTGGAGGGGCTGCGCCCGCTGCTGGGCATGGAGGACTGACCCATGAAAAATACCTTTGGCAGCGACCTTTCGCTGACCATCTTCGGCGAGAGCCACGGCCGCGCCGTGGGCGCTGTGCTGGACGGCATGGCCGCCGGTGTGCCGGTGGACGAGAGCTTCCTCGCCGCCTGCATGGATAAGCGCCGCGCCCGGGGCGACGGCCTTTCCACCCCCCGGGTGGAGGCAGACGCGGTGCAGCTGCTTTCCGGTGTGGTGAACGGCCACACCACCGGCACCGCCATTGCCCTGATGATCGAAAACCAGAACACCCGCAGCGGCGACTACGCCAAGACCGCCGACCTTCTGCGCCCCGGCCACGCAGACTTTACCGCCTACGCCAAGTACCACGGCTTTCAGGACGCCCGGGGCGGCGGGCACTTTTCCGGCCGGGTGACTGCCGCCCTCGTGGCAGGCGGCAGCATCGTGCTTGCCGCATTGCAGCGGGCGGGTATTGATATCACCACCCACATCGCCCGGTGCGCGGGGCTCGCAGATACCCCCTTTGCGCTGGACGACCCCGCCGCCCTTGCGGCACAGGTGGGGACGCTTGCCAGTAAGACCGAGGGCTTTGCGGTGCTGGACACCGCCGTGGAAGAACCCATGAAAGCCGCCATCCGCGCCGCCGGTGCCGAGGGCGACAGCGTGGGCGGCGTGCTGGAAACCGCCATCCTCGGTCTGCCCGCCGGCATCGGCGAGCCTTACTTTGACAGCGTGGAGAGCGAGATCGCCCACCTTGCCTTTTCCATCCCGGCGGTCAAGGGCATCGAGTTCGGCACCGGCTTCGGCTTTGCCGGGCTGCGCGGCTCGGAAGCGAACGACGCCTTCCGCATGACGGCAGAGGGCGCGGTGGTCACCGCCACCAACCACAACGCGGGCATCAACGGCGGCATCGCCAACGGTATGCCAGTGGTGTTCCGCACCGCCGTCAAGCCCACCCCCAGCATCTATAAGCAGCAGGATACGGTGGATTACATCGCAAAAAAGGACGCACAGCTGTCCATTCAGGGACGGCACGACCCCTGCATCGTGCCCCGGGCTGCCATTGTGCAGACCTGCGCTGCCGCCCTTGCGGTGGGCGATCTGCTCACCGCCCGGTACGGTGCCCGGTGGATGACCGACCCCACCGGCTACCGGAAGGAGGACTGAGATGGAATACGGACTGATCGGCGGCAAGCTGGGACACTCCTACTCCAAGACCATCCATGAGCTGCTCTGCGGGTACAGCTACGAGCTGTGCCCCCTGCCCACCGAGGCAGACGCCCGCGCCTTTTTGCAGCGGCGGCAGTTCAAGGCCATCAATGTGACCATTCCCTATAAAAAGCTGGTGATGGAGTACTGCTCCTTCATCGACCCCCGCGCCCGCGCCATCGGTGCGGTGAACACGGTGGTCAATAAAAACGGCCTGCTCTACGGCTACAACACCGATTATCTGGGCTTTGCCCACCTGTGCGAAGCCCACGGCGTGGAGCTTGCGGGCAAGACCGTGCTCATCTTGGGCACCGGCGGCACCCACAACACCACCCGCGCGGTGGCGCTGGATAAGGGCGCAGCCAAGGTGCTGACGGTCAGCCGCACCCCCGACCCGGAAAAGGGCGAGCTGAGCTACGCCGAAGCCGTGCGCAGCGGCGCACAGGTGGTATTCAACACCACCCCCGCCGGGATGTACCCCAACGTGGGCGTGTGCAGTCTGGACGTGGCCGCCATGCCCGGGCTGGAAGCCGTGGTGGACGTGGTCTATAACCCCAACAAGACCGAACTCATTCTCCGCGCCGAGGACGCCGGTGTGCCGGTGGCCGTAGGCGGGCTGGAGATGCTGGTGGCACAGGCGGTGTATGCCGCCGAATACTTCCTTGGCCGCAAGTTCGAGGACGCCCCGGGCGAGGTGCGGCGCATTACCGCCGCGCTGCGCCGCGAGACGCTGAACATCGCCCTTGTGGGAATGCCCTCCTGCGGCAAATCCACCCTTGGCCGCCTGCTGGCAAAGCAGCTGGGCAGACCGCTTGTGGATCTGGACGCGGAGATCGTCAAGGCAGACGGGCGCAGCATCCCGGATATCTTTGCCGCCGAGGGCGAAGAGGGCTTCCGGGCAAAGGAAGCCGCGCAGATCGCCCGTTTCGGCAAGGAAAAAGGGCTTGTGCTCTCCTGCGGCGGCGGCGCGGTGAAGCGGGCAGAGAATGTCCGCGCCCTGCGCCAGAACGGCGTGGTGCTGTTCATCGACCGGCCGGTGGAAGCGCTGGCTGTGGGCGGCGACCGTCCGCTTTCTTCCAGCGCCGAGGCGCTGCGCACCATGGAAGCCCAGCGCCGCCCGCTGTACCTTGCCGCCGCAGATGCGGTGATTTCTAACACCGGCACGCTGGCCGAGACGCTGGCAGCTGCACAGGAGGCACTGGATGAAATTTTTGATTCTTAACGGGCCAAACATCAATCTGGCGCGCTGGTCTGAGCCCGGCGTGCCGGGCGAGGTGGACTACACCGGCCTGATGGACTATGTGCAGGCGGGCTGCGACCAGCTTGGCATTGAAACGGATATCTGCCAGTCCAACCACGAGGGCGACCTCATCGACGAAATCCAGTCTGCCCCCGGGCGGGTGGACGGCATTGTGCTGAACCCCGGCGGCTACGCCCATTACAGCGTAGCCATTCTGGACGCGCTGCGGCTGTGCAGCGTGCCCGCCGTAGAGGTGATGCTGGACGCCCCGGACGAGCGCGAGCCCTTCCGCAAAACGGACGTGGTGTCCTTTGGCTGTCAGGGACATTTTATCGGCGAAGGCCCGCAGGGCTACCTGCACGCCTGCATCTGGCTGGCGCAGCTGCTGCGCACCGACGGCTCCTCTAAGGCGCATATCGTGATGTAAAACAAACAGGAAAGGAACAACCTCCCATGATCATCTCCACCAAAAAAGGCACTCCCAAAGAGGAGCTGGAAAAGATCGTCGACAAATTCGAAAAGCAGGGTCTGAACGTGACCCTGATCACCGGCAAGGACTACAATGTGTTCGGTCTGGTGGGCGACACCACCAAGATCGACGAGCGGGACGTGCTGGCAAACCCGTGGATCGACAACGTTACCCGCGTGTCCGCGCCCTATAAGCGCGCAAACCGCCTGTTCCACCCCGCAGACTCGGTCATCGACTGCGGCGGCGTGAAGATCGGCAGCAAGGAAAAGATCGCCGTCATGGCAGGCCCGTGCAGCATCGAAAACGCCGAGCAGGCTCTGCGCATCGCGCAGGGGGTCAAGGCGGGCGGCGCAACGCTGTTCCGCGGCGGCGCCTACAAGCCCCGTACCTCTCCCTATGCCTTTCAGGGTCTGGAGACCGAGGGCATTCTGGATATGGTAAAGGCCCGCGAAGCCACCGGTCTGCCCATCGTCTCCGAACTGATGAGCGAGGACCGTATCCCGGAGTTTGAGGAGTATGTGGACGTGGTGCAGATCGGCGCACGCAATATGCAGAACTTCCAGCTGCTCAAGGCCGTGGGCAAAATGCACAAGCCTGTGCTGCTCAAGCGCGGCCTGTGCAACACCATTGAGGAGTGGATCATGAGCGCCGAGTACATCATGGCCGGCGGCAACGAGCAGGTCATCTTCTGCGAGCGCGGCATCCGCACCTTTGAAAAGTACACCCGCAATACGCTGGATCTTTCCGCTGTGCCCATCATCCACGAAAAGACCCATCTGCCCATCGTGGTAGACCCCAGCCACGCCACCGGCAAGGCCAATCTGGTGGAGCCTATGATGATCGCCGCTGTGGCTGCCGGTGCGGACGGTCTGGAGGTAGAGGTGCACTACGACCCCCAGCATGCATGGAGCGACGGCGCACAGTGCCTGACCCCGGACGCCTTTGCACAGGCTATGGCAAAGTGCCGTCAGGTGGCTTGGGCCATCGGCCGGGAGATGTAAACCGTTTACCCCCTCAGGCGCTGGCGCGCCAGCTCCCCCAAGGGGACGCCTGAAGCGCTGCCCGGGGGAAATTGCAAAAGGATAACACCGCTATGCTTGTAACCATCAGACCTGCCCCCGGCGGCATCGGGGGCGTGATCGCTGCGCCGCCCAGCAAAAGCATGGCGCACCGCGCCGTGCTGTGCGCCGCGCTGGCTGTGGGGCGCTCTCACATCACCCATCTGGAATTCAGCAAGGACATCTCTGCCACCCTGTCCGCTGCCGCACAGCTGTGCGCCGCTGTGGGCACCGGCGCAGACGATGCCACTGTGCAGGGGCTTGGGCATTTCCTGCCCCTGACCGTCCCGGTGGACTGCTGCGAAAGCGGCAGCACCCTGCGGTTTTTGATCCCCATTGCCAGCCTGACCGGCCAGCCGGTCACCTTTACCGGGCGCGGACGGCTGATGGAGCGCCCGCAATGCGTATACGAAACGTTATATCGTGAGCAGAATCTACGGTTTGAGCAGTCCCTCTCCGGGCTGACCGTGGAGGGTGCACTGACCCCCGGGGACTACCGGCTGGCGGGCAACGTGTCCAGTCAGTTCATCAGCGGGCTGCTGTTCGCGCTGCCGCTGCTGCCCGGGGATAGCACCCTGCACCTTATTCCCCCGGTGGAGAGCCGCAGCTACATCGACATGACCCGCGCCGTACAGGCCGCCTTTGGGGTGCACAGCCGCTGGCTGGACGCAACCACCCTGCTGCTGCCGGGCGGGCAGCAGTACCACCCCTGCGACTACAACGTGGAGGGCGATTACAGTCAGGCTGCTTTCCCGGCGGTGCTGGGTGCGGTGTGCGGCGGGGTGACCATCACCGGCCTTGCGCCGGACACCTTGCAGGGCGATGCCGCTATTCTGGACATCCTGCGCCGGTGCGGCGCGGTGTTCACCCGCACGGGCGACAGCGTCACCTTTGCAAAAGCACCCCTGCACGGGGTGGATATCGACCTTGCGGACTGCCCCGACCTTGGCCCCGTGCTGATGGTGCTGGGTCTGCTGTGCGAGGGCACCACCGTCATCCGCAACGCCCAGCGGCTGCGCCTGAAGGAGAGCGACCGCATCGCGGCTATGGAAGCCGAGCTGCGCGCCTGCGGCGGCGTGCTGGAAAGCGACGGCGGCACCATCACGGTGCACGGCTGTGCTGAACGTCTGCACGCCCCCGCCGCCCCCCTGCACGGCCACAACGACCACCGGGTGGTCATGAGCCTTGCGGTGCTGGCTGCTGCCGCCGCACTGCCCCTGACCGTGGACGATGCCGAAGCCATCCAGAAGAGCTGGCCCGGCTTTTTTGCAGATGCAGCGCCGCTTGGCGTGGAGGTAGAAGATGCTTGATAAAACAAAACGTTATCTCGTAGTGGGTCTGGGTCTGCTGGGCGGCAAGTACGCGCTGGAGCTGACCCGCGCAGGCTTCCATGTGGACGGCATCAACCGCAGCGAGGGACACTTGCAGTACGCGCTGGAGCACGGCTATATCGCCGGCGGCAAGACCCATGATTTTGAGGATCTTGTCCGGCAGGCCGACCATATCATCTTTGGCCTGTACCCCACCGCGCTGCTGGACTGGTTTGGCACCTACGGCCATCTGCTCAAGCCCGGGTGCATCTTTACGGATGTTTCCGGCGTTAAGACCGGCCTTGTGGAGCCGGTGCAGGCGCTGTGCCCGGCGGGGGTGGAGTTCATCGCCAGCCACCCCATGGCAGGCCGCGAGACCTCCAGCGTGGAGCACGCCGCCGAGGTGAATTTTGCCCCGGCCAACTTCATTATCACCCCCACCGAAAAGAACACCCCGGCGGGCATCCAGTGGGCAAAGGAACTGGCCGAGGTGCTGGGCTTCAAGCATATCTGCACCCTGACCGTGCAGGAGCACGACCGGATGATTGGCTATGTCAGCCAGCTGTGCCACGCCATTGCCGTAAGCCTGATGTGCGCCAACGACAACTCCTCGCTGTGCGAATACACCGGCGACTCCTTCCGCGATCTGACCCGCATTGCACGCATCAACGACAAAATGTGGGCAGAGCTGTTTTTGTGGAACAAGCAGAACCTGATCAGCGAGATCGACCAGTTTGATTCTGCCCTGCAGGAGATGCGCGCCGCCCTTGTAGCGGACGACCGGGACAAGCTGGAACAGATGTTCCGCCTTTCCACCCAGCGCCGCGCCGCCTTTGACAAAAAGCTGCCGGAATAAACCGTGACGGAGGTATTGCCCCATGCCCAAGCAGGAAGGACAGAAATCCAAGCTGGTAACGCTGCTGCGCATCCTTGAGCAGCGCACCGACGAGAACCACCGCCTGAACGTGCCCCAGCTGGTGCAGCTGCTGGAAAATCAGGGCATTCTGGCCGAGCGCAAGAGCATTTACAGCGACATTGACACCCTGCGCAGTCTGGGCTACGACATCCAGCTGCAAAGGGGGCGCGGCGGCGGGTACTGGATGGCCAGCCGTGCATTCGAGCTTTCGGAGCTGAAGCTGCTGGTGGATGCGGTACAGTCCAGCAGTGTCATCTCGGCGCGCACCAGCAAGCGCATCATCCACAAGCTGGAAGCCCTCTGCTCCGACTACGAGGGCACCCAATTGCAGCGTCAGGTGTATGTGGACGGGCGCCCCAAGACCGACAGCCAGACCCTTTTGTACAGCATCGACGCGCTGCACACTGCCATCAACCGGGGGTGTCTGGTGCAGTTCCGCTACAAGGGCAGCAGCGCCGTGCGCACCGTAAGCCCGTGGCAGCTGGCATGGGAAAACGGCTGCTATTACCTGATCGCCTATCAGGACGAAAAAGCACCCCCGGTGCGCCACTACCGGGTGGACCGGATGGCCGGGGTGCTGGTGCTGGACGAGCCGCGCCGCGGCAAGGAGTTCTTCCGCACCTTCGATTTGCCCGCCTACCTGCGCAAGCACTTCAATATGTTCGGCGGCACCGAGTACCGGGTCACCCTGCGGTGCGCTGCCGACCTTGAGCCGGTCATGCGGGAGCGCTTTGGCAGGGAACCGGTGTTCTGCCCGGAGGAGGATGGCTACTTCCACTTTGACGTGCCCATCTGTGTCAGTCCACAGTTTTTTGGCTGGGTGTGCGGCTTTGGCGGCAAGGTAGAGGTCACCGCCCCCGCCGCCGTCCGCGCTCAGCTGCACGAGATGGTGCAGAGCCTTGCGGAGCAGCATGAATAAACAGAAAGGGTTCCAGAAACGCCTGCGGGCGTTTCTGGAACCCTTTTTCCTATCAATTTTTCCTTATTCCTCAAATTCCAGATCGCTGGGCTGGATGAGGTCAAGGGGAGCGGCGGGCTCAGCGATGAGGCGGCGGCTCTGGTTGAAAATGGCCTTTTCCAGCGTGTTGCGCGCCAGACGGCCATTGCCGGCGGTGCGGCTGTCCAGCACCTGACGGCGCTTGTAGTAGCCCAGCAGCGGGAAGGTGCAGCCCTCGGCAAGGCGGTAGCCCTTGCCCTTGGCCAGCACGGCGGTGATGTCCAGCAGCTCGTCTGCGGTGTAATCCGGGAACTCAATCTTGTTGGGGAAGCGGCTGGCAAGGCCGCTGTTGGCGGTGAGGAATACTTCCATCTCCTTGGTGTAGCCCGCAAGGATGACCACCAGCTCGTCCCGGTGATCCTCCATGCCCTTTACAAGGGTGTCGATGGCTTCCAGCCCAAAGCTGTCCTGCTGGCCGCGGTACAGGCTGTACGCCTCGTCAATGAACAAAACGCCCCCCAGTGCGCTCTCGATGACGCTGTTGGTCAGCGGGGCGGTGTGGCCGGTGTAGCGTCCCACAAGGTCGGCGCGGGTCACCTCCACCAGCTGCCCGCCCTTGAGTGCACCGATGGCCTTGAGGTACTTTGCCACCAGCCGGGCAATGGTGGTCTTGCCGGTGCCGGGGTTGCCGGTAAAGATCATGTGCATGGACAGGCTTGCGGTCTTGAAGCCCGCCGCCGCGCGGCGCTGCTGCACCTGTAAATTGTCTGCCAGACCAAACACATACTCCTTGACCGGGGCAAGCCCCACCAGCGCATCCAGCTCGGCGCGGATCTGCTCCACCGCGCCGGTGTAGGCCACCGGAAGCAGGCTGAACAGGTCTGCCGGGGCGGCACCGTTCAGCGCAAATTGCAGCCCCTCGGGCGCGGCGGTCAGCGCCACCGTGCCGGAAAGCTTTGCATCGGTCTGCAAGCAGTACTCGCTCAGGGCGCGGAAGATCCGCTCGCAGCAGTCTGCCAGCCCCTCTGCGCCCTTTTCCTTGGAGCACTGTGCCGCCACATAGTCCCGCACCTCTGCCCCGGCGGCAAGGGTCAGCCCCAGACGGCTGTGCACCCGCTGCGCCAGCGCGTTGAGCTGCTGCGCCGCCAGCGCAGCCAATGCTTCCGGGGTGAAGGGGGCGGTCTGGCACACATCCCCTACCGCCGCCACAAAGGACGCGCCAAACTTATCTGCCAGCGCCTCCCGTCCCTTGCGGGAGAAGAAGATCAGGTACTTGCCGCAGGGGTCGATGCGGCTCACTGCGCCGGGGGCAAGGGCCGTGCCGGCTTCCACCAGAATGCCCTCTTTGTTCACCAGATACCGGCTGGACAGGGGCGCACTGCCCTTGACCGCGAGGTCGGAGAGGATGCGCAAAAAGCCGGGGTGGCAGCTCTCGTAATGCTCAAACACCACGATCTCGCCCGGGGCGTGCAGGGCGGCGTAAAGGTCCTGCAAAAACAGTTTTTCCGTGCCGGGGTCGGGGTAGAGTGCCAAGTCCATCACCGCCATCCGGTCGCTCTGCAAAAGCCCCCGCGCCGCCATGATGCGGGCGGTCTCGGCCAGTGCAAAATGCCGTCCCGTGCCCGGCGCGCCCCACAGCAGGATCACATTGCGGGCGGCTGCGCCCTCGGTGCCCAGCACAAAGGGGCGGCGCATGGCCCGCACCACGCTGTCCACAAAGGCATCCTGCCCGAGGACGGTCTTTTTTACCTCAGCGGCAAGGCCTTCAAAGCTGCCCAGCTGCTCCGGTTTTGTGTCTGCCGTGCCCTTGGCCAGCAGACCGTCCGCTTCCATATCCCGCAGCATCCGGCGGCTGTCCTCCAGCGCCGTCTGCACCCCGGCATCCTGCGCCTTCAGCCGGGCGTTCTGCCGCTTCAGCAATTCGTCCAGCTGCTTTTGCTGTTCCAGCAGCGCCGCGTTCAGGTCCGGCAGGCCGCTGCCCGCCGGTTTTTCGGGCTGCGGCTTTTCCGGCTGCGGCTGCGCGCCGCCGAACTTCAGTTTGCCGCCCGCGCCGAACACGCCGTTCATCAAGCTTTCCCAATCATCGGTGTATGCCATGGTGCTGCCCTCCATCGGTGTTTTTTCTTCCAGTATAGTGAACTGCGCGGCATTTTGCAAGCACAAAAAAGCTCCCCCTTTCGGGGGAGCTGATATCCGCGTCTATGCAGGGATCATGCTGTTTTCTCAACCCTTGCAGCCCTGCTCTTCCCAGTCGCCGAAATCGTTGGCATCGGCGATCTTGGTGACGTCGATCTTGCCGTTCTCATCCTTGGGGGCAACGGCGGGGCCGGCCTCTACGGGGTTGGCGTTCGGGGCTTCGGGGTCGTACACAGGGCGCTCTTCGGCGGTCTCCGGCTGGGTCTGGGGTGCGTCCTCGGCAGGGGCGGGGGCTTCCGGTGCGGCTTCCTCGGCAGCTTCTGCGGCGGCATCGGCAGCCTTTGCCTCTTCCTTGGCCTCGGCCTCTTCGTAGGCATCGGCGGTCTTTTCGGCCTCCTCGGCGTCCTTTTCGGCTTCCTCCGGGAACTCGACCTCCTCCACATGGAGCGGGTCTTTCTGGTTCAGGATCTTGTCCAGCACCACGATGGCAGCGCCAGTGACGGCCACGGCAGCAGCCGTGCCAAGAATACGGAACAGAGTTTTCATACCAGAACCTCCTTGTTATAAAGAAACGTTAAGAGAACGTTACGACCTCTTCCAGGGGCTTTTCGGCAGGCTCTACCGACACGGCGGTCAGCACCGGGCCTTTGCCCCGGTAGATGTTGTGGAACTTGTAGCCCACCTTGGCGGTCACCCGCACCCAAGCGCGCTGTTCCAGCGCCTTGTAGCCATCGTAGCTGCAGGGGAAGCCCACAAACTGGATGTCCTGCACGCAGCAGGTCATGGCAAAGCGGCCGGGCACAAAGCTGTTTTTGCCGGCGCGGTTGGTCTGGCAGACCTGTGCCAGAAAGCGCACCGTCTTGCCGGTGTACTTCTGGGGCTCGTCCTGACAATCCATGTACCAGATGCCGAAATCGTCATCCGGGATGTCGATGGGGTCGGCGTTGATATCAAAGGGCAGCGGGTCGGGGATATCATCGTAGGCTACGCTGCCGTCCTTGAACTCGTAGGCGATATCGCACTTACGGGAGGCCTGCCGCACCAGCTTGTGCAGCTCCTGCCGGGCGTCATCGTTGTTCACGGCTTCGGCGCGGTTGAACACGATCAGCTCGCTGCGGGCGATCTTGTCCAGCATCAGACTGCGCATGGAGTTGTCGCGGGCGTAGGTCAGGGCGGTGGTGCCGTCGGCAGTGGCGATGCACTGGTACACCAGCCAGTTCTCGGGCAGGGCATCCGCTAAATCCTGCAGCAGCCACATGCCGTTGTACTCGATGACCACGCGGCCTGCATCTGCTTCCTTGCCCAGCTTTGCAAGGTTCTGGGGGTTCAGTTCAGACTTATCCTCCAGCACCTTCACGGTCACGCCGGGGAAGGCGAACTTTTTCTCGTTGTACTCCTCTTCGCCCTCCTCGCAGATCAGCAGCAGGGTCTTGTCGCCGGAGTCAAAATTGGGGTCTTCAAAGGTCTCCTGAATAAACTTGGTCTTGCCGCTTTCCAGAAAGCCCACAAACAGGTAGACCGGGATCTCTTTTGCCATAATAAATGGTTGCTCCTTCTCTCAATAATGGGGTTCTCAGCAGCCGAACAGCTGGGCGATAGCGGTCTCGTTCAGCTTGGAGCCGATGACCACCAGCTTGCCGCCCACGTCTGCGTTGCGGCTGCGCACTTCCCACTCGCCGGGCACATAGTCGAACTCCAGCCAGCCGTCTGCGCCGCCGTCCACGATGCCCTTGCTGCGCAGGATCATGCCGTAATTGCCGGTATCCAGCTCGGTGAGGGCGTGCTCCACCTCGGCCTTGGTGAACTTGCGGGCCGTCTCCACGCCCCAGCTGGTGAACACTTCATCGGCGTGGTGGTCGTGATGATGATGGCCGCAGCAGCAATGACCGTCATGGTCATGGTGATGCTCGTGCTCATCGTGGTCGTGGTCATGCTCGTCATGGTCATGGTGATGATGCTCATGCTCGTGCTCGTCGTCATCATCGTCATGATCGTGGTGGTGGCCGCAGCAGCAATGGTCATCATGATCGTGCTCGTCGTGGTCGTGGTGATGATGCTCGTGCTCATCCTCGTCGTCATCATCGTCATCGTGGTCATGATGATGGCCGCAGCTGCACACACCGTTCTCATGGTCGTGATGATGGTGATGCTCGTGCTCCTCTTCCTCGTCCTCGTGGGCGTGCTCCTCGTTTGCCTTGGCAGCCATGGCGATCAGCTCGGCCTTGAAGTCGTCCTTGGTGGACATGGCCTTCAGGATCTGCTCACCGGTCAGGTGATCCCATGCGGTGGTCACGATGGTGGCGGTGGGGTTCTTTTCCCGCAGCATTGCCACGGCGGCGGCGATCTTTTCCTCGCTGGCGGTCTGGGTGCGGCTGAGCAGGATGCAGCTTGCGTGGCTGATCTGGTCATCGTAGAACTCGCCGAAGTTCTTCATATACATCTTGACCTTGTTCACATCGGCCACGGTGACAAAGCTGTTCAGCTGCACGTCCAGATGCTCCGCCACGCCCTCCACGGCGCGGGTCACATCGCTCAGCTTGCCAACGCCGGACGGCTCGATGACGATGCGGTCGGGGTGGTACTGCTCCACCACCTGCTGCAGAGCGGCGCGGAAATCGCCCACCAGAGAGCAGCAGATGCAGCCGGCGTTCAGCTCATTGATCTGGATGCCGGACTCCTTCAAAAAGCCGCCGTCGATGCCGATCTCGCCGAACTCGTTCTCGATGAGCACGACCTTCTGGCCGGCAAAGGACTCTTTGATGAGCTTCTTGATAAGGGTGGTCTTACCGGCGCCAAGGAAGCCGGAGAAAATATCGATCTTGGTCATAGTCTGAAATGCCTCTTTCTTTTATGCAGACGCCGCAAAGGCGCTGCCCAGCAGGCCCGTCGGGCCTTACAAGCAGTCCGGGCCGCTGAGTGCTGACCCGTAAAATTCCTACACTCCTATTATAACAAGGCTGTCAATGGCAAACCGGCCTTTTTGATGAGAAATTTGTAACATTTTTTGCAATTTGCTTGCGTTTTCGGGCGGCAGGACCAAAATGAACCCTGCGAATTGCATTCTGCGCCCCAGAATGATACAATAAGGTACAGCAAACCATCGCCGCCGGACGTTTTTCCGGCAGAATAAAGAAAGAAGGCTTTTTGACATGAGCATGAATACTGTTCCCGAGCGTCTGGCCGCCCTGCGCGAGGCCATGAAGGCAAACGGCGTGGACGTCTACCTCATCCCGGTGGGAGACCCGCACGCCAGCGAGTATATGCCCGACCACTACACTGCCCTGACCTACTTCTCCGGCTTCCACGGCGAGAACTCCAACTTCGTCGTCACCATGACCGAGAGCGCTGTCTGGGCCGATGGCCGTTACTTCGTGCAGGCCGAGAAGGAGATCGCAGGCACGGAGATCCAGCTGATGCGGATGGGTGAGCCGGGCGTGCCGACCGCCGAGCAGTACTGCGGCAAAGTCCTGCCCGAGGGCGGCAAGCTGGGCCTCTGCGGCCTGACCGCCTCCTGCGGTCTGGTGCGCAGCCTGCAGAAAGAACTGGACGCTAAGAAAGGCACCATCAAGCTGCTGAACCTTGAGGACGAGCTGTGGACGGAGGGCCGTCCCGCCCTGCCCGCTACCCCGGCATGGCTCCTGCCGAAAGAGTACGCAGGCTTCTCCCCTGCCGAGAAGCTGGGCCAGCTGCGTGCGAAGCTCTCTGAGCTGGGCTGCACCGCACAGCTGGTGGGCAAGCTGGACAATCTGGCATGGCTGCTCAATCTGCGTGCGATGGACATTCAATGCACCCCTTATGCAATGGCTTACTGCTATGTGACCCCGAATAAGGCGACGCTCTTCATCAACACCGCCCGCGTCAGCGCTGAGGCTGCTGCGGAGCTGAAGGCAAACGGCGTGGAGCTGGCCGAGTACGACGATGTGCTTACCGTCCTCGCCGCCCAGACCGAAGAGCAGACCGTTCTGGCCGACCCCGCTTCCGTCAACTACGCTGTTTACCAGACCCTGCAGGCCAACCCGGCTCTGACCGTCAAGGACGAGGCCGACCCCCTGCTGCCCATGAAGGGCGTCAAGAACGAAGTCGAGCTGGCTCACACCCGCGAAGCTCACATCCGGGACGGCGTGGCTATGGTGCGCTTCCAGATCGAGCTGGAGAACCGTCTGGCTGCCGGCGAAGAGCTGACTGAGCTGACCATCGACGAGATCCTCCACAAGTACCGCAGCGCACAGGACAAGTTCCTGACCGAGAGCTTCGGCACCATTGCAGCTTACGGCCCCAACGCCGCCATGATGCACTACCACGCCACCGAGGAAGACCACGCAAAGCTCGAGAAGAAGGGCTTCTTGCTGGTGGACAGCGGCGCGACCTATATGGACGGCACCACCGACATCACCCGCACCTACCCGCTGGGTGAGCTGACCGAGGACGAGCGCCTGTTCTACACCTGGACTTTACAGTGCCATATCGACATCGCCCGGGCTGTCTGGCTGGACTACTGCGACGGCCATATGCTGGACACCATCGCCCGTGAGCCGCTGTGGCGCCACCTCATCAACTACCGCTGCGGCACCGGCCACAGCGTCA
>ENA-OPDW01001360-OPDW01001360.1-human-gut-metagenome-genome-assembly--contig:-NODE-1360-length-14037-cov-6.386640_pt1 | contig 14037 bp, 7 predicted proteins | sample MGYA00241264_ERZ501508 | MGnify/ENA primary metagenome ERZ501508 (study PRJEB25962, sample SAMEA2042575) | human gut metagenome | biome: human gut; feature: human-associated habitat; material: faeces...
CCGCGAGGTGCTGTTCGGCAGCACCGCCGAGACTGCCGAGGCGCTGCGCAGCGCCATCAAAAAGGCGCGCGGCAAGCACCGCACCGCGCTGGAAAAGGCCACCGAAGCCGATCTTTCCCAGCTGGATTCCGGCCTGATGCCGGAGGCCATGGATAAATATTACGGCATCCGCTACCCCGCCCCCGCCACACTGCTGGACCATCTGGACGCGCCGCTGTTCATTCTGGATGAAGTTGGCGGCATCCGGGATGCCCAAAAGGCCACTGAGTTCCGCCGCAGCGAGGAGCTGACCGGACTGCTGGAAGAGGGCGTGCTCTGCCCCGGGCTGGATGTGCTGTACCAGACCATGGACGATCTTGTCATTGCCGCCCAGAGCAGCAGTACCCTGCTGTGCGAGAACTTTCTGCGCGGGATGAACGAGTTCAAGCTGAAAGACCTCATCAACGCCGAGGCCTTTGCCGCCCCCAACTGGAACGGCGACCTTGCCTCCCTGCGGGAGGACTTAGACCCGCTCATCGCCCAAGGCTACGCCGTCACTCTGTTTGCCGGTACGCCCAAGGGCGCAGCCGCTTTGACCCGCGACCTTGCCGACAAGGGCTATGCCGTGAGCATGAGCCGGGATGTGCGCCCCGCCAAGGGTATTTTACAGGTACTGCCCGGGCATCTGACTGCCGGGTGCACCTTCCCCTTTGCCCACGCAGCGGTGCTTTCCAGCCGCCGTCACGGGCTGGACGAGGAAGCCGCCGCCGAAGCCAAAAAGCGCAAGAAGAACAAAAACGCCCTGTCCAGTCTTTCAGACATCAAGCCCGGGGACTATGTGGTGCACCAGAGCCACGGCATCGGGATGTACGCCGGTATCCAGCGGCTGGAGGTGCAGGGCGCTACCAAGGACTACCTCAAGGTGCAGTATTCCGGCTCGGATGTGCTGTATGTGCCGGTGACCCAGCTGGATCTGCTCAGCCGCTACACCGCCCCCGGCGATGAGGAAAAGGTAAAGCTGGCAAAGCTGGGCGGCACCGAGTGGCAGCGCACCCGCGCCAAGGTGAAAAAGGCCACCGAGGAGATGGCGCAGGAGTTGATTGAGCTTTACGCCCGCCGCCGTCAGGCCACAGGCTATGCCTTCCCGCCGGACGGCGACTGGCAGCGGGACTTTGAGACCCGCTTTGACTACGACGAAACGGACGACCAGCTGCACGCCACCGCCGAGATCAAGCAGGACATGGAAAAGGGTTACCCCATGGATCGTCTGCTCTGCGGCGATGTGGGCGTGGGCAAGACCGAAGTGGCGCTGCGCGCCGCCTTCAAGTGCATCATGGGCGGCAAGCAATGCGCCCTGCTGGCACCCACCACCCTGCTGGCGTGGCAGCACTACAACACCCTGCTCTCCCGCATGGAGGCCTTCCCGGTAAAGATCGGGATGCTGTCCCGCTTCCGCACCGCCAAGCAGCAGAAGGAGACGTTGCGCGGCTTACAGGCCGGCAGCGTGGATATCGTGGTGGGCACACACCGGCTGCTGTCCAAAGATGTGAAGTTCCACGACCTCGGCCTTGTCATCATTGATGAGGAACAGCGCTTTGGCGTGAAGCACAAGGAAAAGCTGAAGGAAAACTTCATCGGGGTGGATATGCTCACCCTGTCGGCCACCCCCATCCCCCGCACATTGAACATGGCCATGAGCGGCATCCGGGATCTTTCCACCATTGAGCAGCCGCCCATCGAGCGGCAGCCGGTGGAGACCTTTGTGCTGGAATACAACGATGTTATCCTTGCCGAAGCCATGAAGAAGGAGCTTGCCCGGGGCGGGCAGGTGTACTACCTGCACAACCGGGTGGACAACATTGAAGCCTGCGCCGCCCATGTCAGCCAGATGGTGCCGGGTGCGCGGGTGGGCATCGCCCACGGCAAGATGACCGAAGAAGAGCTGAACCCCGTATGGCAGCACCTGCTGAACGGCGAGATCGACATTCTGGTCTGCACCACCCTCATTGAGACCGGCATTGATGTGCGCAACTGCAACACCCTCATCATTGAGGACGCCGACCGCATGGGTCTGGCGCAGCTGTACCAGATTCGTGGGCGGGTGGGGCGCTCCGGCCGCAAGGCCTACGCCTACTTCACCTTCCGCCGGGACAAGACCCTGACCGATATCGCCCAGAAGCGGCTTTCTGCCATCCGGGAGTTCACCGCTTTTGGCTCCGGCTTCCGCATCGCCATGCGGGATCTGCAAATCCGCGGCGCGGGCAGTCTGCTGGGGCACAGCCAGCACGGCCACATGGAAGCCGTGGGCTACGACCTCTACGTTAAAATGCTGGGACAGGCCATTGCCCGAGCGCGGGGCGAGCCCGTCCAGCGGGACAAGAGCGATTGTCTTGTGGACCTGCGGGTGGACGCCTTTATCCCGGAAAAGTATATCCCGGACGGCGCGGGCCGCATCGAAGCCTACAAGCGCATTGCCGCCATCCAGACCCCGGAGGACGCCGCCGATGTGCTGGACGAGCTCATCGACCGCTACGGCGACCCGCCGCCCTCGGTGAGCGATCTGGTCAACGTCTCCCTTGTCCGCGTACAGGCCGCTGCCGTGGGCGTGTACGAAGTGACCCAGAAGAAGGATACCCTGATCCTGAATCTGGAAACGCTGGACCTTGCCATGATCCGCGGCCTGCTGCAAGCTTTCAATGGCCGTGTCACCGCCGGGGCGGGTACAAAGCCCTATCTCTCGGTGGTATTGCAGCCGGACGAAAAGCCGCTGGAACTGCTGCAAAACATCCTGAAAGCTATGGCAGATATCCTGACCGGCACCGAACGCGAAAAAGCTCCCCCGACAGGGGAAGCTGGCACGCGCAAACGTGACTGAGAGGGTTTTATAAAAACAAATAAGGAGCAAAACGCATGAAAAAGAAACTGCTTGCGCTGGTATGCGCACTTGCACTGACCGTCAGCCTTGTGGGCTGCGCACTCTCCACCCCGGACACCGTGGGCAAGATCGGCGATTTTGAGGTGACCAGCGGCCTGTACCTGCTGGCGCAGTACGATGCCTACCAGCAGGCTGCACAGCTTGCGGGCTCTGAGCAGGACACCAGCAAGGTGAATTCCTTCCTCAAGGCCACCATCACCACCGATGCCGACACCGGCGAGACCGCCGTGGTAAAGGACTATGTGGCGCAAAAGACCCTTGAGACTTTGCAGACCCTTGCCGCCGTAGACGCCCGCTTTGCCGAACTGGGCGGCGAGCTGACCGAGGAGCAGAAGTCTGCCGCCGACAGCTACGCCCAGCAGCTGATGGATAACTACGGTGACACCTACACTGCCAACGGCATCGGGCTGGAGACTTTGAAGCTGTTCCAGCAGCTGCAGTACAAGCAGGTCCTGCTGCTGGATCTGGTCTACGGCAAGGACGGCGAGACCCCTGTGGAGGACGGCGAGCTGACCGAGCATCTGGACAGCACCATGTACGAGATCGGTTTTATCACCGTGCCCCTGTACAACACCAGCACCTTCGCCTTTGCCAGCGATGACCAGAAGGCCGAGATGCTCTCCCTTGCCCAGAAGGCTGCGGACAGCTACAACGCCGCCGCCCCGGAGGACGCCTCCAGCCAGATGGCCGCCTTTAACAGCATCGCAAGCAGCGCACTGACCGATATTTGCGCCGTGCTGGATGCAGAGGTTCCCTCCACCAGCACCCTGCAGACCGACCTGCTGGGCGAGAGCGACCTGACCGATGCCTTTACGCAGGAGGGTGCCGCCGATACCCTGCGCGGCCTTGCCTACGGACAGGCAGCCGCCATCCAGTACACCGGCTACGCCATGATGCTGGCCGTCCGTCTGGATCCGCTGGGCGTTTCCACGCTGGATGCTCTGCGCAGCCAGATTTTGAGCGACATGAAGGGCGAGGAGCTGAACGATGCCCTTGCCGCCTACGGTGCCCAGCTGGACAGCACCCTGAGCAGCTCTGCCATGAGCAAGCTGCCCGCCGCCAAGATCGTGAACGCCAACAGCGCAAACAGCTAATAACTGCATAAAAATTGCAAAAACGGGTTCGAGATTTTTCCTGACCCCGTTTTTTATAGCGCTATAAAACAGACCCGGCAGGCCTTTTGGGCTTGCCGGGTCTGTTTTTGATTGGAGCAGTGGGGCAGGGACACAGCACTGTCAGGCCTTACTTCTCGTTCTCATAGCTGAAGACAGCGTAGGGGTAGAAGATGTTGGCGTCCAGATAGCCTGCCCAGCGGCCGGGCTTACGGGTGTAGTAGCCGATGGGGATATCGCCCCGGATGACGCCCTTGACCAGGATCAGCATGTGGCGGAGGTACTCCACGCTGAAGGGGTTCAGGTTCTCCCAGTGGCCCGTCAGCAGCTCATAGTCCACATCCTCGTTCCGCAGCAGCACCTCTGCCATGAAGTGCTCCAGACCCGGCAGATAGGTGTCGGTGGCAGCCTCCATCATGAACAGATCGCCGGAGCCAACAGCGTCACCGGTAAAGATGTAGTCCTTGTAGAAGAACACCACAGAGCCCTTGGTGTGGCCCGGCACATCCACCACTTCCAGCTCCTCAGAGCCGATGCGGACCGTGTCGCCGTCCACGATGTTCACCAGCTTCAGGTCCTCGGCGGTGAGGCCGAAGAACTTCTGCATGCTGGAGAGCAGGCCCTCCTGGTCATCGGGGTGGATGTAGGTGCGGCGGACCTTGCCGGACTTCAGCAGGGAGGGAATGCCCAGAATGTGGTCGCCGTGCTTGTGGGTCAGCAGGATATCCAGCTCTGCGTCAGGGTTGGTCAGCACGTTCTCCCGCAGGTAGGCGTAGAGGTCTGCTGCGCCGGAGCCGCCCATGGCGGTGTCAATGATCAGGGCTTCCTTGCCCAGATCCATTACCCACAGGGTGTCCATGCCAAAGTCCATGACACGGGTGATGTTGTACTTCACCGGGTAGTGGCTGAACATCATGTTGGGGTTCAGCTTGCCGTGCTGGGTCCGGGTCAGGGACTGGGTAAACATCCAGTTATAGGGAGTGCCGATGCTGTACACACGCTCCCATACCTTGTGGGGCTCCGGCATGGAACCGGCGGTAAAGCCCTCGTACTTCACGCAGGAGCAGCCGGCATCCTTCAGGGCCTGCACAGCCTTGGCAGTCTCGGCCTCCGGCATCTCCGGGTCATCCTTGCAGTGGTAGGCCCACACAGGGGTGTTCTTGATGGCCTCAAAGGCACCGGGGACGGTGTACCACTGGGCAGGCACCATGCCGCACATGGGGATGGCTGCGGCAAAGTAGTAGGGGTAGCTCAGGATCATGTTCCAGACACCGGTACCGCCCATGGACATACCCTCGATGTAAATGCGGTCCGGGTCAATGCGGTGGGCAGCCACATAGCTGTCGATGGCAGACTTCAGGGCCGTAACGGTGTCCGGGTCGGTCCAGTTCTTGCCGGGGCACTGGGGTGCAAACAGGTAGGTGGGGTTCTTCCGGATCATTTCGTCAGAAATGTAGAAGGTAGCACCGTCGTTGGCGGTAAGCTGGGTGCCGTTGGGACCTACGCCGTCCTCGCCGTGGAGGAAAACGATCAGGGGCAGGCGCCCCTTTAGGGTCGGGGCGTAACGGCGGGGATTGTAGGCGTAGTACTCCACCCCGGCAGCACTGCCCGCCTTAAAACGCTTGGCCAGCTCTGCCCGGTCGGGGCTGTCCACCTTGACCAGACAATTCTGGTCGGCGTCCGCTGCAAAGGCAATGCCGCTGGTACCCAGCACACTGGCAACAGCCGCAAAGGCAGCAGTGTTACGCATAAAATCACGTCTGCTCAGTTCCATAGTTTCTTCTCCTTTTGGGGCCAAAAAATAAATACGGATTGTGAATACTGTACGAAACTTCCTCACCATATAAGATGAGAGCTGTCACTAATATATTAATATATCAAAAAAGTGCTGTCAAGAATGTGCCAAAATCTTTGGAGAAGGCTCTAAGCCAGGCTGTCGGGGTTTGTCAAAAATGACGAAAATCATCCTACCAAAAACCACCGTCCATCCCGGACGGCGGTGCAAAGTACCAGTGGTAATGCGACCACAGCCCGGGGCGTTTGTATACCGGGGTGAGCACGATTTCAAATGGCCTCCGCGTGCGCTCTAGCCATCTTCAGCGGAAAATATATTTTTATATTTGCAATTCTGGAAAATCTGCGGATTTTCCAGAATTGCCTTCTCACGGGAGGGATTGCAACGGCAAACGGCATTTCCTGCAACAGCTCCTTTTGTGAAAATGCGTTTGGAGCGCTCCGCAGAACGCGCCAAAGGCGCTTTATTTTACCACCCTTGCAAACTCCGCGGCAAGGGCGGCGTTCACCGAACGGACGGCGTTGGCGTCCGGCTTGATGGCGGTGCGGTCGTAGGTGAACAGACCGTTCACCTCGTCCTCCACGTCGGTCAGCTGGGTGTATACCAGCGCCGAAAGCCCCTTTTGCAGCTGCGGCAGCACCGTGCCCAGCTGCATTTTTTTGTACCGGGCGGTCAGCTCCTCCCGGCTTTTGGCTGTGCCGTAGCCGTAGGTCTTGCGGGGCGGCTCGTGCCCCGGCATGGGCCATGCAATGCCGCCGTACTCGCTCAGCGCCACGGTGCGGGTCTGCGGGCGTACCCGCAGGGGGTAGAAGTAGTTGTGCAGGGAGTACACATCCCCGCCGCCCTGATCGTACCAGCCACTGGCCTCGTCCACAAGACGGGTGTCGTCCAGCGCACGGATGGCTTGCACCGCCCCGGCGGCATCGTACTGCCCCCAGCCCTCGTTAAAGGGCACCCAGCAGCCCACGCAGGGGTGGCAGCGCAGCGCCTGTACCGTATCTTCCAGCTCCCGGCGGTATTCTTCCCGGCTGCTTTCGCTGCCCCGACTCAGCAGCCCCCACAGCGCCGCCTTGTCCGGCAGGCGGCGCATAAGCGGCTGCAAAACATTGGTCAGGTAGGTAACGAACCACAGGTTATACTTGCTGCCGCCGTTGACCATATCCTGCCAGACTACAAGCCCCAGCCTGTCGCAGTGGTAGTACCAGCGCTGCGGCTCTATCTTTGCGTGCTTGCGCAGCAGGTTGTAGCCCAGCGCCTTTACCTCGCTCAGCTCCCGTTCCACCGCCGCATCCGAGGGCGGGGTGTACAGTCCCTCCGGCCAGTAGCCCTGATCCAGCAGGCCGTTGAGCAGGATGGGCTTATCGTTCAGACAGAAGCGCAGCACGCCCCTTGCGTCCGGTGCGCAGCTCCACTTGCGCAGGGCAAAGTAGCTGTGCACAGTGTCGAACTGCTCTTCCTCTCCCTGCGTAGTGCCCACGGTCAGGTCGTACAAAAAGGGCGTGTCCGGGCTCCATGGGAAGAAATACTCGTCCGCAATATGCAGCGTCACCTCACCGTCTTGGCCGGCCTCATCGCTGCCCCAGTCCTCGGCAATGGTCACGCCCCCGGCGCGCACCACCGCCCACAGGTTCGCCGCGCCGCCGGGTGCAGAGGTATGGGCTTTCACGGTCACGGTGCGGGCATCATAGTCCGGCGTAACGGTGAGAGACTGGATGTAATTTTCCGGCACGCGCTCCAGCCAGACCGTCTGCCAGATGCCGCTCTGGGCGGGGTAGAACATCCCGCCGGGCTGCAAAGTCTGCTTGCCCCGCGCCTGTGTGCCGTGGCCGGTGGGGTCCTGCACCGCCACCCACAGGTTGTTGCGGCCGGTGCCGTTGAGCTGCGCGGTGATATCCAGCGTAAAGGGCCAGTAGCCGCCCCGGTGGCCGCCCACCAGATGGCCGTTCACCTGCACGGCGCAGGCGTAGTCCACTGCGCCGAAATGCAGCAGCACCCGTCCGCCCGTCCCGGCGGGCGGCGCAAAATATCGGTGGTAGTGCAGCCACTGCCCGGGCTGCAATGTGCGCCCCACCCCGGAGGCGTGGCACTCCGGCGCGTAGGGCACTAAGATCTCGCCATCCCAGCCCGCCGGGCGCTGTGCCGAGGCGGTGATGGCGTACTGCCACAGGCCGTTCAGGTTCTCGTAGCTGTCCCGGCGCATGGCCGGGCGGGGATATTCCGTCAGAGGGTGCATACACTCACCAGCCTTTTTCTCGTTTGCTCCATTCTAGCACAGCCCGGGGCATTTGTATACCGTGGAGCGGACGATTTTGAATGGCCGCCGCGTGCGCTTTGGCCATCTTCAGCGGAAAATTATTTTTATATTTGCAATTCTGGAAAATCTGCGGATTTTCCAGAATTGCTTCTTCATGGGAGGAAAAAAGAGCCGCCGCACGGCGGCATGGCTGTGCGGCGGCTTTGTGAGAAGGTGGGAAATTGTTTAGTTCTCGGTCAGATTACCGGTATAAAGCTGGTAATACTTGCCCTTTTTGGCGATCAGCTCGTCGTGGCTGCCGCGCTCGATGATGCGGCCCTGCTCCAGCACCACGATGCAGTCTGCATTGCGGACGGTGGACAGGCGGTGGGCGATGACAAAGCTGGTGCGGCCGTACATCAGGCCGTCCATGCCGCGCTGCACCAGCGCCTCGGTGCGGGTATCAATGGAGGAGGTCGCCTCGTCCAGGATCAGCACCGGCGGGTCTGCCACGGCTGCGCGGGCAATGGCCAGCAGCTGGCGCTGTCCCTGCGAGAGGTTGGCACCATCGCCGGTCAGCATGGTGTTGTAGCCCTCCGGCAGACGCTTGATAAAGCCATCTGCGTTGGCCAGACGGGCGGCGGCGATGCACTCTTCATCGGTGGCCTCCAGCCGTCCGTAGCGGATGTTCTCCATCACCGTGCCGGTGAACAGGTGGGTGTCCTGCAGCACGATGCCCAGCGAGCGGCGCAGGTCGGCCTTTTTGATCTTGTGGATGTTGATGCCGTCATAGCGGATCTTGCCATCCTGAATATCGTAGAAGCGGTTGATCAGGTTGGTAATGGTGGTCTTGCCCGCACCGGTGGAGCCGACAAAGGCGATCTTCTGCCCCGGACGGCCGTACAGGTTGATATCATGCAGCACCGTCTTTTCCGGCACATAGCCAAAGTCCACGTCCGTAAAGGTAATATCGCCCGCCAGCTTGTGGTAGGTAACGGTGCCATCGTGGTGGGGGTGCTTCCACGCCCACAGGCCGGTGCGCTCGGCAGTTTCCACCAGCTGGTCGTTGCGGTCGTACTTGGCGTTCACCAGCGTCACATAGCCCTCGTCGGTCTCGCTGGGCTCGTCCATCATCTTGAAGATGCGCTCGGCACCGGCCAGTGCCATGATGACGCTGTTGGCCTGCATGGACACCTGACTGATGGGCATATTGAAGCCCTTGTTCAGGCTGAGGAAGGCCACCACGGTGCCAAGGGTCATGCTACCAACGCCGCCCACGGCCATGGCTGCACCAGTCAGCGCGCAGATGGCGTAGCTGATGTTGCCCAGCTGGGCGTTGACCGGCATCATGATGTTGGAGAAGGCGTTGGCCTGCTTGGCGCTTTCCTTCAGCTGGTCGTTTAACTCACGGAAGCCGGCAAGGGTCTGCTGCTCGTGGGTGAACACCTTGACCACCTTCTGGCCTTCCATCATCTCCTCGATGTAGCCGTTCACCTTGCCCAGATCCCGCTGCTGCTGGATGAAGTACTTGGAGGAGCTTTTTGCGATCTGCTTGGAGCAGAACAGCATCAGCACCACCATGAGCATGGTAACGATGGTCAGCTGCCAGCTGAGCATACACATACTGAAGAACACCGATACGATAGTGATAACGCTGGACACCAGCTGCGGGACGCTCTGGCTGAGCATCTGGCGCAGGGTATCCACATCGTTGGTGTACACGGACATGATATCGCCGTGGGGATGGGTGTCAAAATACCGGATGGGCAGGCTTTCCATGTGGGTGAACAGCTTGGTGCGCAGATTGCGCAGCGTGCCCTGCGTTACGTTGACCATGATGCGGGCGTTGGCCCATGCGGCCAGAATGCCCACAAGGTAGATGCAGCACATCCGCACCAATGCACCGGCCAGCGGTGCAAAGCTGGGGTTCTGCTGGCGGGTCATGGGCACGATGTAATCGTCCATCAAAGTCTGCAAGAACAGGCTGGCCTGCACATTGGCCAGCGCGCTGACCACGATGCAGACAAGCACAAGGATGCAGTGGGGCAGATAGTTGCGGAACACCTCATCCATAATGCGCTTCAGCAGCTTGCCCGGGTTTTCCACCTTGGGGCGCGGCCCCCGTGCGCCCCGCGGGCCGGGGCCATGTACTTCTTTTACTGCCATTACTGCGCACCTCCCTGCTTGTCAAAATCGCCGCCGCCCTGCGTCTGGCTGTTGTAGACCTCCTGATAGATGGCGTTGGTCGCCAGCAGCTCTGCGTGGGTGCCCAGACCGTTGATCTGGCCGTTCTCCAGCACCAGAATGCGGTCTGCATCCTGCACCGAGGAAATGCGCTGTGCAATGATGATCTTGGTCGTGCCGGGGATCTCCTCCCGGAAGGCCTTGCGGATCTTGGCATCGGTCGCGGTATCCACGGCGCTGGTGGAGTCGTCCAAAATCAGCACCTTGGGCTTGCGCAGCAGGGCGCGGGCGATGGTCAGGCGCTGCTTCTGGCCGCCGGACACGTTGGAGCCGCCCTGCTCGATCCATGTATTGTACTTATCCGGGAAGCGCTGGATGAACTCATCCGCGCAGGCCAGTTTTGCCATGCGGATGCACTCTTCCTCGGTGGCGTTGGCATCGCCCCAGCGCAGGTTATCCAGAATGGTACCGCTGAACAGCACGTTCTTCTGCAGCACCATGGAGACTTCGCGGCGCAGCACGTCAAGGTTATAATCCCGCACGTCCACGCCGCCTACCCGCACGGTACCGCTCTCGGCATCGTACAGGCGGGGGATCAGCTGCACCAGACTGGACTTTGCGCTGCCGGTGCCGCCGATGATGCCCAGTGTCTCGCCGGGCTTGATGTCAAAGGTGATGTCGTTCAGGACAGGCTGGCCGGAACCGTGCTTGTACTTGAAGGTGACGTGATCGAAGCGGATGCTGCCGTCCTTGACTTCCTGCACGGGAGCCTTGGCGGGGGGAAGGTCGGTCTTCTCGTCCAGGACTTCCACGATACGCTTTGCGGAAGCAGCGGACATGGAGATCATGACGAAAGCCATGCTCAGCATCATCAGAGCCATCAGGATGTTCATGATGTAGCCGAACAGAGCATTCAGCTGGCCGGTGGTCAGCGCGCCGTGCAGGATGTATTTTGCGCCGAACCAGCTCAGGGCAATGTTGCAGCCGTAAATAGCCGTCAGCATGGCGGGGTTGTTGAAGCTCAGACGGCTCTCTGCGTTGACGAACTGCTGATACAGACCCTCGCAGGCTTTGGTGTACTTCTCGTTCTCGAAGCCCTCGCGGACGAAGCTCTTGACCACGCGGATAGCGGAGACGTTCTCCTGCACGGAGGAGTTCAGGTTGTCGTAATTCTTGAAAACACGGTCAAAAATTTTGAAGGTGGGGACCATGATGCTTGCCAGCACGGCCAGCAGGAAGGCGATGGCCACCACGAAGATGAGGGCCAGAGGGCCGCCGATGCTGGACGCCATGATGAGCGCGAACACCAGATGGACCGGGGCGCGCACACACATGCGCTCCATCATCTGGAAGGCGTTCTGCAGGTTGGTCACGTCGGTGGTCATACGGGTGACGAGGCCGGCGGTGGAGAATTTGTCGATGTTGGAGAAGGAGTAGTGCTGGATATTCTCATACATCGCGTCACGCAGGTTGCCGGCAAAGCCGGTGGACGCCTCGGCGGCGTACTTGCCGGCCAGAACGCCCAGCAGCAGGGCGATGGCCGCCACTGCGAAGGTGAGCAGGCCGTATTTGACGATGGCGTTCATATCGCCCTTTTCAATGCCAAGGTCGATGATGAACGCCATGATGGTGGGCAGCAGGATGTCCATGACTGCTTCCAGTGCAGAAAACATCGGCGTCAGGATAGCGGCGCGTTTGTATTCGCCCAGATGGGAAGCAAGCTTCTTTATCATACTTTGAGCCTCCTTTGATAAATTGTTTGGTACGGAACAATTTTATACAAAACAATATTAAAGTCAATGCTTTTTCCAAAGTTTCGGAAAAAGTTCATATTTGTTTCACTTTAGGCCGAGGTACAACTTATTCAGCAGCCGCAGCAGCTCGGTGTTCTCTTCCTCCGTCAGCAGGCTGGCGACGTATTCGTCGGTCTGGTGGAGGGCGAGCATGGTATTTTCGTGGAACTGACGGCCTTTTTCGGTGAGGACCAGCTGCTTGAGGCGGGCGTCCTGCGCGACGCTCTGACGGGCGATGTAGCCCTTGCGCTCCATGAGCTGTAAAATATTGGTAACGGTGGAGCGGGTGATGGAGAACTCCCGCTCGATGTCCCGCTGGAATACGGGGGGGTCGGAGTTCCGGTAGAGGTACTCCATGATCCAGCCATGCATGGGAGTCACGGCCTCCACGCCATTGGTGCGGGCGATCTGGCCGATCTTGCGGAAGATGAGGTTGTTCACCCGGCGCAGCTGGGCCGGGATGACCTGCGGCACCTCCCACGGCGGCGCGACAGGAGTGCAGCAAGGCTTGATTTCTTTACACATAGTTACCATCCTTCTGTTCGTTATATGATATGGCAGAGCTTTGAATGTTCGGAGGTCGAACTGTTTCACATAAAACTGTTTGATACAGGACTATTATGGGCTAAAAAAAGAGGGCTGTCAACCCTCTTTGGATGATTCGTCCCACTGGCCCAGCCCGGTGAGGATGGAAACGGCCACCTCGGGCTTATTCGTGACCACAAGCTCCGGGTCCAGCCGGAACAGCTGGCGCAGGTCGTCCCGGCTGTCATTGCCCACCGGCCAGGGCGCGACCTTGAAGCCGTGGGCGTGGGCATTGGGGACAAGGTCTTTGTCCCGGAAAAAGGCGTGGTACTCCGGCCCGACGTAATCCACCGGGAAGCCGAACTGGGCCACATAGTTCACAAAATCCGTCTGATAATAATACTGCTGCAGAATTTCGGCCAGGTTCATGCCGGGGTAGATGGAGTAGAGAAAATCGAGACGGTCTTTCAGGTAGTAGATGAGGATGCTGTTCTCTTCGTCCAGACTGCTGGGGTCTTCCAGCAGAGCGGCCGCTTCGCTGAGGGCCTGGGGGCTGGAAAGCTTCTCCGCGAGAGGGTCGGTCTTCTTGAGGCCCAGTTTCTCCCAGAAGGTGGCCGGCTGGCTGAGCTGGGATTCGGGGCTGAGGGTCATGGCGCAGGTGGCCATCTGGGGCATCCGCTCCTTCACCCGGCGGAGGGTGCCGTACTCGAAGGAGGTGAGCACGGCCTTTTCTTCCAGCCCGGCGTCAAGGACGGCGTCGATGACCCGGTCCACGATCTCTTCGTCCCGGTCAAAGTAGGGCTTCAATTCAATATGTACCATCTTGAAGTCCTGCGCGACTTCCAGCACCTCTTCGAGGGTGGGGATCTTTTCGCCCGTGAACTCCGGGCTTTTCCATTTTCCGAAATCCAGCTGGCGCAGATCGTCGAAGTCCATATCCGGGATGTTGCCGTGGACGCCGGTCTTGAGGTCGGTGAGGTAGTCGTGGGCCACCACGAGGTGACGGTCCCTGGTGATTTGAACGTCACACTCGAAGCCGTCCGCACCCAGTGTCTTTGCCAGACGGAACGCGGTCAGCGTGTTTTCGGGGGCCAGATGGGACGCGCCGCGATGGGCGATGATGAGAGGGCGCATGGCATGGACCTCCTTAAAAGACAAAAGTTGAAAAATTCGATGCTGTTACCCATGATACACGTTTTCACAAATTTCGTCAATGACGGCGTTTCGGTCAGCAAGGCAGACGAAAATGGGGCGAAAGTACGACTTTTACCGTCAAAACGACGAAAATTTAAGCTGGATTTTAGCACTTTTCACGAGAAAAAACCAAAAATCGGCCCATTTCTCTCCCATCTGTTTCTTCCCAACGGACAATTCCTGTGATAAGATTATAGTGTAATGAGTAGACAACCTCTCAGTCTCGCTGGCGCTCGACAAGGCCGGGTTGCGGCACCCAGCATCCGCAGCGCTTTGCTTGCGTCTTG
>ENA-OPDW01001369-OPDW01001369.1-human-gut-metagenome-genome-assembly--contig:-NODE-1369-length-13950-cov-4.893775_pt1 | contig 13950 bp, 9 predicted proteins | sample MGYA00241264_ERZ501508 | MGnify/ENA primary metagenome ERZ501508 (study PRJEB25962, sample SAMEA2042575) | human gut metagenome | biome: human gut; feature: human-associated habitat; material: faeces...
TTTTATTGCTTATTATCCGCACCCAAAAAGTTGCATTTATAAGTTGAACTCAAGGGAGGTATTGCTATTGGAGTAGTTTCAATTGTTTCCCCTCTATACATATCCGAAGTTGCAGCAGCACAGTATCGAGGTAGGCTAGTGTCACTTTATCAAGTAGCTGTAACCGTAGGCTTTTTAGGAGCATACATTGCTAATTTTTATTTATTGAGTTTCTCACAAAGCGGATTCGAATCAAATATAGAATGGATTAATAAAATATTTATATCAGAAGTATGGAGAAGTATGCTCGGGATGGAATCAGTACCAGCTATTATCTTTCTGATAACAATATTCTTTATTCCCGAAAGCCCACGTTGGCTTATTGTCGTACAAAGAGAAAATCAAGCTCAGAAAGTACTTCAAAATATTTATCTTACCACTTCTGAAGCACAATTACAAATAGAACAGACCAAAGCTATTCTGGCAAACGAACATCAATCCAGCTGGTCTATGTTGTGGCAACCTGGCATATTAAAAGCAGTTATCATCGGAGTATGTATAGCTATGCTTGGACAATTTATGGGAGTAAATGCCGTACTCTATTATGGACCTTCTATCTTTGAAGATGCAGGATTATCAGGAGGAGATTCCCTATTCTACCAAATTCTAATCGGCACAGTCAATATGGTAACAGGAGTTTTGGCTTTGCTAATCATTGATAAAATAGGACGTAAAAAACTCATTTATTATGGAGTCTCAGGTATGATTATATCTCTTATCGCCATTGGAATCTATTTCTTGGCAGGAGAGAAAGTTGGTTTATCTAACACATATTTATTACTATTCTTCCTAGCATACATATTTTTCTGTGCAGGTTCTATCAGTGCTGTTATATTCGTTTTGCTTTCTGAAATGTATCCAACAAAAATACGAGGACTGGCAATGTCTGTAGCCGGATTATCCTTATGGATCGGAACTTATTTAATAGGACAGCTTACTCCTTGGATGCTAGAAACACTTACTCCTGGCGGAACATTTTTCTTATTTGCATTCATGTGTCTTCCCTATATGCTAATCGTATGGAAACTGATGCCGGAAACTGCTGGAAAGACACTCGAAGAAATAGAACTGTTTTGGACTGGACAAAAATGTAAATCTTAATAAAAAAATATCTGATGAGACATATTTTATGCATATTATTATCGGTTTTTGGATTAACAACCGGAATGACACAGCACCTGCATCAGATAAGAGGTACTGTATTTTGCGAAAATAAAGGCATTTGTGGTGTTGTTGTTTCCGATGGAAAGAATTGCGTACAAACAGATAAACAAGGTAACTATAGCCTCAATATTGATAATGAAAGTCGATTTGTATTTATATCCACACCATCTGGATACCTGACAGAAATCAAAGAAAATACGATTCCATTATTCTATAAGCCAATAGATCGTTCTGCAGATAAGAACTATAATTTTCATCTTAAAAAGAACCCTCATGATGACTTAAATCATGTATTCTTTGCCCAAGCCGATGTTCAAGCTATCAGACCTGAAAATTTAGAAACATATCATACTTTTCTAAATGATTATCAGGAAGAACTTGCATCATATCGTAATACGGATATCTTCGGTATTGACTGTGGAGATATTACGGGCGATAATGCCCAACTATTTCCACCATATATTGAAGCAATCAAGTCATTGAATATCCCTGTATACCGTGCCATAGGAAATCATGATATGGATTATAACGGACGTTCTTTCGAAACCTCACAGCATAGCTTCGAAAGCTTTTTTGGTCCTACATGCTATTCCTTCAACAAAGGTAAAGTACACTATATTATTTTAAATAATAACTTTTACATCGGAAGAGAATTTTATTATATCGGCTACATCGACGAAAAAACTTTTCAATGGTTGGAAAAAGATCTCTCTTTTTTAGAAGAAGGAACTCCACTTGTAATTGTCATGCATATACCTACCCGACTTACAGAAAAACAACAACCGTTCCAATTCGACTATAATACACTAGCCGACCAGACTGTCAATGCAGAAGCATTTCACCAGTTAATTAAGGATCATCCCACGCACATTATTTCAGGACATATGCATTACAATCTCAATATATGTTACAATGACAAACTTATGGAACACAATACAGCTGCAATCTGTGGTACTTGGTGGTGCTCCGATATCTGTCTAGATGGTACTCCACGAGGATATGGTATTTATCAAGTCAACGGCAATCAGCTTATCTGGAAATATAAATGCATCGGAAAACCTGATAACTATCAGGCCAGAGTATATCTGCCTGGAGCCTCAAAAGAATTTCCACAAGCAATAATCGCTAATGTATGGAATTGGGATAAGCTATGGAAAGTTGAATGGATGGAAGATGGAAAACTCATGGGAGAAATGACTCAGTATACAGCTTATGATCCACTAGCTGAAAAGATGTGTCAAGAAGCTGTACAGACATATAGCTGGATTGCTCCGGTTAAAACAAATCATCTATTCAAGGCTATACCCCAAAACCCACAAGCTCAAATAAGTGTAAAAATAACCGACCGATTTGGACATGAATATATACAATCGGCACAAGATTTTTCATCTTTCTTTTTACAATACCAGAAATAAATTTCATAAGTTATATTAAGGTTTTTGTTGATTAATGATGGAGGGATAACGCATAAAAAGGTGACCATCATTTATAGAGGCGTCAGTCATTCAATCTCGATGAGATGAGAACTACGCCTCTATTTGCAGAATATTTATAAAACATAAATCTAAACACACAACCAATGAATCAAAGAGCTTTAGCACTAGACGCTTTACGAGGATATGCTATCATCACAATGGTATTATCAGCTACCATTATATCCTCCATTTTACCAGGATGGATGAGTCACGCCCAACCCCCTCCTCCTGAGCATATTTTTAACCCGGAAATACCTGGTATCACATGGGTAGATTTAGTTTTTCCATTTTTCCTTTTTGCTATGGGAGCTGCATTTCCTTTTTCCATCGGCAGACATGCAGAAAAAGGAAGAAGCAAATTAATGCTATGCTATGATGCGATCAAAAGAGGAATACAATTAACCTTCTTTGCTATTTTTATCCAACATTTTTATCCTTACGTAATAAGTTCTCCACAAGATTTACGTTCCTGGTTATTAGCAATAACTTGCTTTATGGTTTTATTTCCTATGTTTATGCGTATTCCATATCAACTACCTGAAAAAATACATAAAATCATAAAACTATCAGCCTATCTAATCGCCATTATTATGTTGGTAACGACACAATATGCCAATGAAAGAAGCTTTTCCCTCTATTTTAGTAATATTATCATATTAATATTAGCCAATATGGCTATATTCGGCTCGTTACTTTACATATTTACTATACATAATCGCTTGCTAAGAATCTGTATTTTAATCTTATTAGGAGCTTTGATGATAAGTAAAGATATCGAAAGCTCATGGGTAGAACATTACCTGAATATTTCTCCTATACCTTGGCTGTACCGGTTTGAATATCTGGAATATCTGTTCATTGTTATCCCAGGAAGCTTTGCAGGAGAGATTCTAAAAAAATGGCTCTCAGAGAACCATGAGAATATCTATCCGACAAAAGTCAGAACAGGAGTTGCTTTATTGAGTATTCTAGTATCTGTCATATTAGTAAATCTATATTGTTTATATAATCGATTTCTTGAAGCAAACCTGATTATTACTATTATTTTACTAACAACCGGATATTTATTACTTAAAGGTAAACCTAAAACTGATATTAGAACACTTTGGTACAAACTGTTCGACCTAGGAAGTTTCTTCCTGCTATTAGGGCTTTTTATTGAACCTTTTCAAGAAGGTATCAAAAAAGATTATGCAACATTCAGCTATTTCTTTGTTACATCAGGATTAGCTTTTATGACATTGATTATTTTCAATATTATTTGTGATTACTTCAAATGTGTTCGTTCCACACGTTTCTTAATCATGTCTGGACAAAATCCGATGATAGCCTATGTAGCAACAGATCTTTTGATATATCCAATACTAAATATCTTAGGAATAACTCCTTTATTAGAATATTTTTATTCATCTCCTTGGCTAGGATTTTTACACGGAATTATATTAACAAGCTTAACTGTATTTATAACTATGTTTTTTACTCGTATCAAATGGTATTGGCGAACTTAAAATAAAAGATGAAACAATAGTATCTTTTATTAAGTATATTTTTCAAGTTCAAGCAAACATTTTGCCCTAAAACAACTTTCTTTTACAAGGAAATCAATAGCTTTGTAAAGCAAAACCTATTTTATATGGAAAAAAGATACTATAAAAAATCACTAATGGCAGGAGTAATATGCGCAATGGCATGCAGTAACCTCCTTGCACAAGAAACTGAGTTTGATTTATCGTCACAACGACTGGAAATCCAACAAGTATTGCCCGTTCCCGGAAAGAAGATAGACCATCAGGGAATTATCATCAATCCGACTCCCCACAAACTAACAGTAGATCGAAACAATATGTTGGATATTGCTGGTGGATTGGTTCTTAAAGATAAACAAGAAAAATTTGCAGAAGATCTGAAATTTCTTACTCTGACAAAGAAAGGAGTGAAACTAACTATCGATTTTGGAAAAAAGGTAGCACTTAAGCAAGGGGTCAAGGAGATTTCTGGAGCTTACACCATGCGTATTGACAAAAAAGGAGTTACAATCGTTGGATATGATGAACGAGGAGCTTTTTATGGCATCCAAACATTGCGCCAACTTATAGAAAGCCCTATCGCTGCAGAGAAACAATTACCTTATTTGGATATCAACGATTATCCAGACTTACCCAACCGTGGTGTAGTAGAAGGTTTTTACGGCACGCCATGGTCACATCAGGTACGTATGTCATTAATTGATTTCTACGGAAAATTCAAAATGAACACTTACTTATATGGTCCTAAAGATGATCCATTTCATAGTTGTCCGAACTGGAGACTTCCTTATCCCGAAAAAGAAGCTCAGAATATCAAAGAACTGGTTCAGGCGTGTAAACGAAATCGCGTAGATTTTGTATGGGCCATCCATCCGGGGCAAGACATCAAATGGAACGAAGAAGATTATCAGAATCTGGTCAATAAGTTTAACTGGATGTACGACCTGGGAGTAAGAGATTTCGCAATTTTCTTCGATGACATTTCAGGAGAAGGAACCAATCCGTTAAAACAGACAGAATTACTAAACCGTCTGACTGATGACTTTGTAAAAGCCAAAGGTGATGTATCTCCATTGACAGTCTGCCCGACAGACTACTCTAAGCTTTGGGCTAATCCTACTCCGCAAGGGAGCCTGGCTATTTATGGAAATAGTTTGAATCCAGATATAAAAGTATTCTGGACAGGAGATGTGGTATGCAGTGACCTGACTCCGGAAACAATGGAATGGATTAACTCACGTATCAAAAGACCGGCATATTACTGGTGGAACTATCCGGTAACCGATTATATCCGTAACTTCATTCTACAAGGTCCCGTATACGGTCTGGATACTTCGCTGACTAAAGAAAATGTCTGTGGTGTTGTCAGCAACCCAATGGAACACGGTGAGGCTTCCAAGCTTGCTTTGTACGGAGTTGCAGACTACACATGGAATATCGCAAACTATAATCCTATAGACAGTTGGGAAAGAGGATTGCAGGAGTTGACTCCAAAAGCCAAAGATGCTTACCGTACATTTGCCATTCACTCCAGTGACACTGAAAACGGATATCGCAGAGATGAGTCTTGGGAAACTAAGACATTCCGGATTGCAGAATGGAATGAAGCCACTGCTCAGACTCTTAAAACAGAATTTGAAAAAATAGAAAAAGTCCCGGCTGAAATGGAACAGGGATGTGAGAATAAAGCTCTGCTGCAAGAACTCCGTCCGTGGCTGACAGAATTCGGGAAGCTGGGAACAAGAGGGAAACAAGCTATTGAACTGGCTCAAATTTATCGCTCAGGCAACGACGACAGTAGCTTCTGGAACAAATATGTGCAGAACTTGATGAGTAAAGAAGATCGTAAAGCTTATGAAGCTCATAAATCCGGAACACTCAAACTGCAACCGTTCTATGAAAATGCAATGGACGATATGGCTCATGGCTTCTTAAAGAAACTGCTGGGTACAACACCTAAAGATTATAAAGGCATTGGTTCGTTTGGTAACTCTGGTACAATCCTTACTAAATTAATGCTTGATAATGACACTACGACTTACTATACGTCAGGTATCGGACAAAAAGAAGGTGACTGGATTGGAGTGGACCTGAGAGACATCCGTGACGTGACAGAAATATCAATCCTGCAAGGACGAAATTCTGTAGACGATGTAGACTACTTTGACCATGCGATTTTGGAATGTTCTGCTGATGGCAAAACATGGACTCCCCTTATCAAAGAATTGAATAAGCAATATGTCATCAATTGGAAAGGAGATGCTGTAAAAGCACGTTACGTACGACTGAAAAGACTGGAATCTGAACGCAAAAATTATGCTTCTGTCCGCTCTTTCGAAGTCAACCCGCTTCATGTTGAAAATCTAGGATTCAAACTGGAGTCAGAGAATCCACAACAAGTTGTTTATGCATTCGATCAAAATCTGTCTACTTTTTATAAGGTTTCTAATGCACTAACTTTCGAAGTTCCTCAAGGAACAAAAACTTATACATTATTGATGGATAAACTTTCAGCTCCGCTCAAAGTCAAACAATTTGATAAAAAAGGAGAATTGGTATCCGAAACAAGTATTTCTTCGCCTTTCTTCAAACTTGAACTGACAAACGATAAAGTAACCAAAGTCACTCTGGAAGGCAAAGCTGAAATATTCGAAGTCATCGCTAATCCTCAATAATAAACCGACTAGGAACATAAAAAGAAAAGGCATCATCCTCTTTCAAATCAGTAGAGGATGATGCCTTTCTTATAGTTGGAAATAAATTACTTATTTACAGTTTCCAGTACAACGTGGTTTGATCTGTTTAAAGAAATCATTACCCTTATTGTCAACCAGGATAAATGCAGGGAAGTCTTCTACTTCAATCTTCCAGATTGCTTCCATACCCAGTTCAGGATATTCTACACATTCGATGCTCTTAATGTTATTCTGAGCAAGAATAGCAGCCGGACCACCGATAGAACCCAGATAGAAACCACCATGCTTCTTACAAGCATCGGTTACAGCCTGGCTACGGTTACCTTTAGCCAACATAATCATGCTACCACCATGACTCTGGAACAAGTCAACATACGGGTCCATACGTCCGGCAGTTGTCGGTCCCATAGAACCACAAGCCATACCTGCAGGAGTCTTGGCAGGACCAGCATAATAAATAGGATGGTCTTTAATGTACTGAGGCAAATCTTCACCACGATCCAAACGTTCTTTCAGTTTAGCATGAGCGATATCACGACCTACGATAATAGTACCATTCAGTGACAGACGAGTGGCAACAGGATATTTATCGAGTTCTGCAAGAATTTCCGGCATCGGACGGTTAAGGTCAATCTTCACAGCATTACCTTCACCTGCCTGACGCAATTCTTCAGGAATCAATTCACCTGGATTTGAATCCAGTTTTTCAATCCAGATACCATCTTTATTAATCTTACATCTGATATTACGGTCAGCAGAACAAGAAACACCCAAGCCAACCGGACAAGAAGCACCGTGACGAGGCAAACGAATGATGCGTACATCGTGAGCATAATATTTACCACCAAACTGTGCTCCCAAACCAATACGGTGAGCTTCTTCCAATACTTGCTTTTCAAGTTCTACATCGCGGAATGCACGTCCGTATTCATTACCTGTAGTAGGCAAGTTGTCATAGAAACGAGTAGAAGCCAATTTCACAGTCAGCAAGTTCTTTTCAGCAGATGTACCACCAATTACAAATGCAATATGATAAGGAGGACAAGCAGCTGTACCTAAAGTCTTCATCTTTTCTACCAGGAACGGAACCAATGTAGCCGGATTCAAGATAGCTTTGGTTTCCTGATACAGATAAGTTTTATTAGCTGAACCACCACCTTTTGTTACACACAGGAAGTTATATTCCATACCTTCAGTAGCTTCCAGATCGATCTGTGCAGGCAAGTTACAACGTGTGTTTACTTCTTCATACATACTCAACGGAGCATTCTGAGAATAACGCAAGTTGTTTTCTGTATATGTTTTATATACACCCAGTGACAAAGCTTCTTCATCACAGTATCCAGTCCATACTTGCTGACCCTTTTCACCATGTATAATAGCAGTACCGGTATCCTGACAGAAAGGTAAAACTCCTTTTGCTGCAACTTCAGCGTTACGCAAGAAAGTCAAAGCAACGTATTTATCGTTTTCGCTAGCTTCCGGATCATTCAATATTTTGGCTACCTGTTCGTTGTGAGAACGACGCAACATGAAAGAAACATCGTGGAATGCAGCGTTAGCCATTGCAGTCAATCCTTCTTTTTCAATTTTCAGGATAGGTTTTCCTTCGAACTCGCTTACAGACACATAATCTTTTGTAAGCAAATAGTATTCAGTAATATCCTTTCCGTGTTCAAACATCGGCTGATACTTGAATTCTGGTGTTGCCATAATGATAAGAAATTAATTGTTAGTTACTATGCCAACAAAGGTACGAAGTATTATCGAAATTTTTCCTTAATTAAGATAAAATCTTTGTTCCGAATGATTCAAAAACTCTGCCGTATTTCACTTTCATGATTCAGTAAGAGATTTACTGAAACTCTCCTACTCCATAGCTCTCAACAAATCTCTCTGCAAAATGTCAACTCCAGGAAATCCTACATAACGATCTTGAAGCTTACCATCGTAACTGATTACCAGATATCCCGGAATTCCTGTAATGCCATACGAATTACAAAGATATTCCCATTGTTTCTGAGTCAAACGATAATGTATACCATTTATTTCCGCAATAGCAGTCTTCCAGACTTCTTTTGGAGAAGATGGCCCTGTAACATAAACATATACTACATCTTTCGATGACATCCGCTGTTTTAGTACATTTACCGCAGGCATGCTTTTCCGGCAAGGACCGCACCATGTAGCCCAGAAATCAACAAGTACAGCATTACCCCGATGCTGAGATATGATAGCAGGCAATATATCAGCTCCCGACACTAATGTATCCAACTCTGCAATAACATATTTTTCAGAAGCCTTTGCCCGTTCGGCAACAGCCTGCATGGTCTTTATCTTTTCTCTTACATATGCACTTATTTCCGGATGTTCTATCGAAGCCAGCATTTTTTTGTCTGCCGATTTCAGACGTTCTTCTTTCTTGAGTTCAACTTATAAATGCAACTTTAACAACATTCTGATAAATATTTCTTGCCTTTTTTATATCTTCCCACAAACCTAACGTTTCCCCCGTATCACGTTCCCGATACTGTAAGTATGTCACATAATCGTAACCATATTTATCATAAGGAGAGTCTACAATCCCCTGCATTTTAGTACGGGCACCTTGCAGAACAAGAGCATTTATCTGCATATTTGCAGATACGTATTCCTTATACGCTTTACCGGCTCGTTGGTCATGGTCTAAATCCGATTCAAGTCTTTCCAGCTCAGACTGCACCTGTTTATTATATTCTTCATCAGATAAATCCAGCGTCTTACTTGAGAAATCAGGATCATCGTTAAGAGCCAGAGGATATCCCCAGGTAGCCAGTTCCGTATTCAACAAGGATTCAGCTCCATCAAACCACGCTTTCTGCTTCTGGCCATACTCATCCTTCAACAAACGGGAAGCCGACATACTCAATCTGGGAAGATGAATATACACAGTCATTTCTTTACCTGGTAAAAGGAAAAGATCTAACTGTGCCTTATTTATCTGAAGTTTTGCCCCTCCGGCGAGCAGCAAATCGGTTTCAATATGAAAAGAACCATCCTGACGTACCTTTACAGTCTTTCCCCAATCATTATAAAACAGCCAATCTGAATGACGAAAAACAACATCCAATGCAATTTGAGGATCATAACCTAATATATAACCGTTTATTATAGACTTACCCGCTTTTAACTGGGGAGCAGGCAAATCCTGACTTTGCTCCAGATGATTAGTTTGTAAAAAACTTGGTATATATACATAGGGTTCTGCCTTACTTAGTTGTACTCCCCATATAATCCATCCTTCTTCTTTCTCTACAAAATCAACAGCATGCACCCCTGCAGGAATCGGAGCAAAAGAAAGAGTTACATGATGCTTCCCCGACTTCGAAATAAGCTCCGGCTCGGTTTTTCCATCAATAGACACCCCTTCAGCTTCACGCAAGCTAAATTCTTGCTGCGTGGTACGCAGACATGTTTTCGAAGAGATAACAGCAGCTTCTCCTGGCTCACCATACAAAACAGCATCTACCTGCGTCTGCTCATCCGTTAATATGATTTTCTTTATTTCTATTTTCGACGTATTTGTCGTAATAAAGCACGGGCGGCTAACTTCTCTTTTACGATAAGTTCCCGCCTGTAAAAACAAAAACATACAACTAAATACAAAAAATAGCCATACGCCTTTCATAAATCACATTCTTTTTAATTATATATATTGCTTAAACGAGCAACTAATTCATTTCCAAGTTCAGTCTTCACTTCTATATGCTTCAAAACGGCTGTTACAAAAGGATTACTTTCAAACACCCCTCGCACCTGTTCAAAATCGAGTACCTGCTCTTCCTTACTGCCATCAGCTCCAAATCCAGTCATCGAAGAAAGCGAAAATTCCTTCTTTGCATCTTCATATACCATCTTATCCAGCCATACTACAGACTGCTGCCATTGATGCACAACGTTTATAATATCCTTCGCAGTAATTGTTTCTGCATCCAGTCCGTAGAACTCCAGCATCTTTCCATACGCCCAAGTCCATTCATAGGTATAATAATTGGCATGCATTTCCGCAAAACGGTCATGTATCTGATCAACGGTGTGCAAAACACCTGTTTCTATATCGCTCATCAATCGCTCTATCTCTGTTTTTGGAGCTATTAAGCCAGAAATATCAACCCATTCACCTTGTCCGATCGAAGTATCCGGCAATAAACGCTGGCGTACTTCCTTATCATTCTTAAAATGTATTTCCTCCAGACGCTTGATAACCGAATTACCCAGGAATTTATGAATAGCTGTTTCATAAAACTTGATACCTTTATTCAATGCCGAGTTTTTAATCTTTGCGCTCTGATAAGAATATGTTTCCGAAGTTTCTCCCGATACTCTTTCCAACTCTTTCAGAATACTCCGTCCTTTCATCATCTTCTGAATTGTGTATGGACTGAGCAAATTATAATTAATCTGATCCAGACGGAAAGGATCTTTACGCAAATCACGTTTCGGCCATTTCTGTGCATCACGAATTGTGCCAACGCTACGAAGATTAACACCCGGAACCAGATAAGTCGTATTTTTATCCTCTATCAAATAAGAGAAAGGTAAATCCGATGTATCAGGATGATTGACATGACGTCCCATTACAAGTGAAAAGGCTCCGATACGTGCAGGCCAAAGGATATATGAATCCGAAGTAGTCTTAGCACCCCTTTCCAACGCTCCCTGATGAATCGGCCCCAGCTTATACATATGATTACTCTGGTTAGATCCTGAACCCGCATTCATAAATGAAAACATCCCGGCAATCAGCAAAGTTGACTTATGATGAGTCACCGTAAACGGTCCGGCAAAAATAGCACATGCTTCTCCATTTTCCTCCTGACAATTGCTGAAAAACAAAGAATCCGAAGCCGAATAATTATGTCCCATATGACAAGCCTGTCCCACAAAACAGCGAGTCATCATCGTGCCATCCTCTATGTGCGAACCACTGGAGATAATAAAATCATCACATACCACTCCGTAACCGATATGTACTGGATCGTCAGCATTACTGTTAATACTACCGTTCTTCAGTCTGCCAGCTCCCTCTATTTCACAATGGTCACCGATACGCACATTTTTAATATATCCCGAATTGACAATCGTGACGTGCGAACCTATCGTTCCTCTATCCGAAGCATGTTCGTCTGCATAAGCCTCAACCAACGCTTTCATACGCTCAATGAGCTGCGGACGATGACGGTAAAGTGCCATAATATATGCCTGATGTGCAGAAAGACGGTCATGAATCATAACCTCACGACCTCCTGTTTCATTCAAGACAGACACCTCTACCCCATTTCCAAAACGAGATTTCCGGTCTACCAGAATAATATCTACATTCTCGATAAATGTATATGCCCCAATCTCATAGTTAGCAATGTAATTCTTTACATTTTCAATGCAACAGTTATCTCCTACTGTCACATTATGCAGAGTCACATACGATAATCCGGAATGCTTACAGATACCTCCCGGCAATGTAAATTCGTGTTCAAATACTCCCAGACACACCTTTCCGGAAAAACGAGCATGATGTACGTAGTCAGGAGTGAAACGTTCAGCCACCCGTACATCCTTCCAGTCGGAAGCCGAACAAAGCTGCGATTCCAGCCTGTTTATTTCTTCATCAGTCAGCGAACGGAAATTTATCATAATTATTCTTCATCATAAGTTTGATAAAGGAAATCATTATAAGGATACTTCTGTACGTGCAACTCTCTTACTTTCTTATAAACAATTTCCTTCAGTTCATCGATATTCGTTTTATTACGAGCCGAAATAAAGATACAATTATCATTCATCTTAGCCATCCATGTATGCATAAGCTCTTCCAGCGTAATATTCTCCTTCGTCTTCGGAGTCAAATCATCTTCAGCCTTTTCTACATAAGTATACGCATCTATCTTATTAAATACAATCATGGTGGGCTTTCCTCCTGCTCCTAAATCAGCAATTGTTTTATCTACCACCTGAATCTGCTCCTCAAAATCAGGATGAGAAATATCTACCACATGAAGCAATAAATCGGCTTCACGCACTTCATCCAGTGTAGATTTAAACGAATCAACCAAATCAGTTGGAAGTTTACGAATAAAACCTACCGTATCGGAAAGCAGGAAAGGCAAGTTTTCAATAATCACCTTACGTACTGTCGTATCAAGAGTAGCAAACAGCTTATTTTCAGCAAAGACTTCACTTTTAGCCAATAAATTCATCAATGTCGATTTTCCGACATTCGTATATCCAACCAGAGCAACACGAATCAAACGTCCGCGATTTTTACGCTGGGTAGATTTCTGAGTATCTATTTCAGCCAGACGCTGTTTTAATAAAGCCATACGATTCAATATAATACGACGGTCCATTTCCAGCTGAGTTTCACCCGGTCCACGAAGACCAACAGAACCCTTACCACCTCCGGCTCCGGAACCACCACCCTGACGCTCAAGGTGAGTCCACAAACGTTGCAAACGAGGTAGCATGTATTTATATTGTGCCAATTCAACCTGTGTCTTGGCATTGGCAGTTTGTGCACGCATCGCAAAAATATCCAGAATAAGCGATGTACGGTCCAGAATCTTTACATTCAGCTCCTTTTCGATATTACGTATCTGTTTGGCAGAAAGTTCATCATCAAAGATAACCATACCCACTTCTTCTCCTTCTTCCTCCTTTTTCTGAAGAAGATATTCTTTAATTTCCTGCAACTTACCTTTACCTACGTATGTCACAGTATTGGGATAATCCATTTTTTGAGTAAAACGTTTTACGACCTCAGCTCCTGCCGTTTCTGCAAGAAAAGCAAGTTCATCCAAATATTCATTCGTTTTACGCTCGTTCTGTGTCTGGGTAATCAAACCCACCAATGCAGCCTTTTCAGTCTGCGCATCTGATATAACAAATTCTTTCATTCAGTATAGTTGTATGTCTAATTGTGGCAAATATAGCGAAAAAGCACGCACCAAGTATTTTATCCTTAATTCCGCAACACTTTGATTTAACTTTATTTATAAGTACCTGAGCAACAAA
>ENA-OPDW01001386-OPDW01001386.1-human-gut-metagenome-genome-assembly--contig:-NODE-1386-length-13717-cov-2.927902_pt1 | contig 13717 bp, 15 predicted proteins | sample MGYA00241264_ERZ501508 | MGnify/ENA primary metagenome ERZ501508 (study PRJEB25962, sample SAMEA2042575) | human gut metagenome | biome: human gut; feature: human-associated habitat; material: faeces...
TGTGGTTCATTCCACCGGTGCGGACGGCTATGATGACACGGCGGCAGCGCTTGCTCTTGCCGAAACCGATAAGCATCGATATCGCTTGATGCCCTATATCGACAATATGGGCGATATGCTGAGTGCGGCAGACCTTGTTCTTTCCCGCTCCGGCGCCTCGAGCGTCGCCGAAATCGCGGCTCTGGCCGTTCCTTCTGTGCTCGTGCCGTACCCGCTTGCTACGGCCGATCATCAAACGACCAACGCTCGCTTCCTGGTTGATGCGAACGCCGCTGTTATGTTTGCCGACGCCGATATCGATGGCGAAGACTTCAAACATACCGTGCTTGAGCTGCTGGATGATCCTGCTCGCCGCGCTGGCATGCACGATGCGGCGCGCGGACTTGCACAAGATCGGGCCGCTTCGACTCTTGCTGATGCCATAGAGGGATTGCGCAGATAACGCATCGCTTTGGTCTGTCTGGACGAGTTGCGGTACAGTAAACAGGTTGAAGATTGTTTATTCGCTGCAAGGAGTAGATGGACCTATGGCAGATATCCAGAATGCATCCAGCGAGCCGACGTTTAAGCGCGCCCACTTTATCGGGATTGGCGGCGCTGGTATGAGCGGTATCGCCCTCGTGCTGCACGAGCGTGGCTTTGTCGTGACGGGTTCCGATCTTAAGACCTCTCGCTATATTCGCCAGCTCACGCGCGCCGGCGTCGATATCCACGTGGGCCATGATGCCAAGACCATCGATGAGGTACAGCCCGATGTCGTGGTTGTCTCCACGGCTATTCCCGAGTCAAATCCCGAGCTGATTCGTGCTCGTGAATTGGGTATTCCCGTTTGGCCCCGCGCAAAGATGCTTTCTGCCTTGGGCCATGGCCATACGACGGTTGCCGTTGCGGGCACCCATGGCAAGACGACTACGTCTTCCATGTGCGCCACGATGCTCGACCGCATGGGTCTTGACCCCAGCTTCTTGATCGGAGGTATCGTCGAGGGCTATGACACCAACGGTCGCAATGGCTCGAGCGAGTATTTTGTATGCGAGGCCGATGAATCCGACAGCTCGTTTTTGTATCTCGACCCCAATGTGGTGGTTGTTACCAACGTTGAGGCTGATCATCTTGATCACTACGGCTCTCTCGAAGAGATCGAGGCTACGTTCGTCAAGTTCATGAAGCTCGTGGGCGAGGATGGAACCATCATTGTCTGCGGCGACTCCCCGCGTCTGGCCGAGCTCGCCCATGGTACGGGATTACATGTCATTACCTATGGTTTTGCCAACGAGAACGACGTCGTGGTCAAGCCCGATGCCTGTACGCATGCGCTTGGCGGCAGCTTTGCCGCTACCGTGGACGGCGTGCAGCGTCACGTTTCCATCAAGAACAATCCGGGCCGTCACAATATGCTCAACGCGTGCGCGTCCCTCATCGTTGCTTCTGTGCTCGGCCTCGATGTCGATGCTGCGGCAGCTTCGCTCTCCACGTTCGATGGCGTCCGTCGCCGTTTCACCCACGTGGGCGATACGCGCGGCGTTTGCGTGGTCGATGATTACGGTCACCATCCCACCGAGGTGGGCGCTACGCTCAAGGCCGCAAAGACGCTCGACTTCAAGCACGTTGTTGTGGTGTTTCAGCCGCATCGCTATTCGCGTTTGCAGGCGCTTGCCAGCGATTTTGCCGATGCCTTCGCCGATGCCGATACCGTTATCCTGATTGACGTATTCTCAGCGGGCGAGATGCCCATCCCCGGCGCTACCTCCAAGATGCTCGCAGACCTGATCGCTGAGCGTCATCCTGGAAAGCCCGTATTCTATGCTCCCGACCGTCCGGCGCTCATGAAGCTCATCGACGAGAACGCGCATGAGGGCGACCTGTTGATCACTATGGGCGCGGGCGACGTTACCGCGGTGGGTCCGGAGTATCTTGAGCATGCTCAGGAGCAGTCCAAGGACGAGCAGTAGGCTATGGGCCTGTTCAACGCCATCATGGCGCTTTCGGGTGCCGCGGACATCGATATCATCGAGGACGAGCGCATGTCGCGCCATACCACCTACCGTGTAGGCGGTCCTGCCTCGCTGTTCATAACCTGCCAGAGCTACCATGGTTTACGACGTGCGGTTGAAGTGCTCTCGCGCGAGCAGATTCCCTGGGTCCTTTTGGGAAGGGGATCGAATATCCTCGTTTCCGATGACGGATACCAGGGGGCTGTGATCGTTTTGGGTCGTGAGTTCCAGCGCACTGTTATCGCCGAAGACGGTGTTCACGTCACGGTGGGCGCGGCGACTGTGCTCTCGCGCCTTGTCAACGAAATGATGTCGCGCGGGCTTTCGGGCTTGGAGTTCACCGTGGGTATCCCCGGTACCGTGGGCGGTGCCGTCTCCATGAACGCAGGTACTCGACGCGAATGGATTGGCCAGCTGGTCGAGTCCCTTGTCACCTATGTTCCGGGCGAGGGCTTGCGCTATTACGATCATGACGATATCTATTGGGGCTATCGCGAGACGGGTCTTCCCGGTTCCGAGATCGTTCTCGAGGCAACTCTTGTTTTGAAGCCTGGCAAAAAAGATGACATCCGCGAGCGCATGGAGCGCTATCTGGGGCGTCGACGTCGCTCGCAGCCTATTGGTAAGGCTTCGTGTGGTTCTGTTTTTCGTAATCCGTCCGATAAAAGTGTCGGAGCTATGATTGACGACTGTGGATTGAAGGGTTTTTCGGTTGGGGGCGCGGAGGTTTCTCCCGTTCACGCTAACTTTATTGTCAATAATGGGTCGGCAACGGCCAAAGATGTTCTGTCCGTGATTCAGCACGTGCACGCGAAGGTTAAGGAAACGTATGGCGTCGAGCTACAGCCGGAAGTCAAATTCCTCGGCTTTTAATGGGAAGCCGACGCCTCGTCGTGCCGTAAAGCCGTCTTCTCGTTCTCGCACGTCTTCGTTGGGGCCTTCGTCTTCTCGTTCCACAGGGCGCCCTCATCAGGCTCGTCCGTCACAGCCCATAGCCAAGCGGCCTCGTCCGTCCTCGCGTCCTCAGGGGGCGCGTCCGATACCGCGTCAATTGAGTGCCGGTCGTCAGCTTGCGCGTCCGACTTCGGCGCGTCCGAGTGCCAGTCGCCCGTCGTCTCGTCCACACACCCAACCGCCCGCGCGGCGGACGGCGAGCCTTGCGCGTCGCGGAAACGTTTCCCTTCGCCGCACCATGTCACCTACACCTCCCGTGCGTCCGCAGCGTCCTGCCTCGCGCTCGCAGATGACACCTATCGGTCGTGGCGTGGCGGCTCGCCCACAATCTTCCTCGAGACTCAAAATGCCCGACCGCCGCTCCGCCGGTTCACTTTCTCAGGGCAATACAAAGCGGGAAAACCCGGTTCTCGGCGCTATTCGTTCTGTCGCATCTTCAATTCATCTGCCGCAGCTGTCCTCTTCAGCTCGTCTTGTTGCAAGCGCCGCCGCTGCCGTGGTCGTGGTTCTTTTTGTCGTTGGGACCATTCTGTTCAAGTCGAGCCTCTTTGCCGCCACGGATATCGAGATCAACGGCTCGGAACATATTTCGAAGGAGACCGCTCAAAAGCTTATCGACCTCCCCGACGACACGACGTTGCTCAATGTCGATAGCGATGCGATTGTCCAGAACCTTAAAAAGAGTCCTTGGGTGAAGGGCGTGGATGTAAAGCGCGAGTTCCCCCATAAGCTCATCATCACGCCTACCGAGCACAAGGTCGTGGCCGTTGCCTATATCTCTGCCGATAATGTGGCTTGGGCCATCGGAGATGACGATACCTGGATCGCACCCGTTTCGCTTGCCGTGGGCCTTGATGCCGATGGCAACGTGGTGGATGCAACGGGACTTGCTGCGCCAGCAGCCGATAACCAAACGGACGATTCCTCGTCGGAAGACGCCTCCGACGATAGCCAGGACGTCTCCTCCGATTCGATGGATGATTCTGACAGTAGCGATGTGTCCGATGCCCAGGCAGACGCTGCGGATGCAAAAGATGACCCAGAGCCCGTCAAAACTGCCGACGGCGTAACCCTGCTTTCGGGCGAGGATGCCGCTCGCGCGGTGGCGCAGCAGCTCAATGCCGTGCTTCTCACCAATATGGGTACCGATGTTTCGCCTTTGAGCGGCTCGAAGGTAAAGGGGGAGGGCTTGGCTGCGGCGCTCAAGTATATCGCGGGTTTCTCGCCTGATTTCCTGGCGCAGGTCAAAAGTTTCTCGGTCCCCTCGGTTCAGGCTCTTGCCTGCAACCTCGACAACGGCGTTGAGGTTTCCTTGGGCGATGCCGACGACATTCAAAAGAAGGAACGCATCGTGACCAAGCTTTTGGAGGAGCAGAAGGGGGTTACCTATATTAATGTGAGAACGCCCGACGCCTACACATATCGTTCGGTCGATCTGTAGGGGGCGCGCGAGCGCCTGAGCTTGAGTTCCGTGAGCGGCATAGCCGTTTACCTGCGAAATCCATATTTTTGATTACGGGGGTTTGACTTATTTGCCCTCAATGTGCAAACATACCATGGTTTACCTCGACATTTAATCTCTACTTGAGGGTTAACGTCGTATAAACGCAAAGCGCCTTACCCACTGTTCGGAGGACCGTCAAATGCACGAGAACGAGATCAATAATTATCTTGCCGTCATCAAGGTGGTGGGTGTAGGTGGCGGTGGCACCAACGCCGTCAACCGCATGATCGAAGAGGGCATTCGCGGCGTCGAGTTCGTCGCTATCAACACCGATGCGCAGGCATTGGCTATTTCCGATGCTGACATCAAGGTTCACATCGGTACCGACCTTACCCGTGGTCTGGGCGCAGGCGCGAACCCCGAGGTTGGCCGTAAGGCGGCAGACGAGAGCCGCGACGATATCTCCGAGGCGCTCGCCGGCGCTGACATGGTGTTCATTACGTGCGGCGAGGGCGGTGGCACCGGTACTGGAGCCGCTCCTATTGTTGCCGATATCGCTATGAACGAAGTTGGCGCGCTTACCGTCGCTGTTGTGACCAAGCCCTTCACCTTCGAGGGCCGCAAGCGCAAGTCTTCTGCCGAAGAGGGCATCAAGACGCTTTCCGAGTGCGTTGACACCATGATCGTTATTCCTAACGACAAGCTGCTCGACATCGCCGAGAAGAAGACCACGATGCTTGAGGCATTCGCTACTGCCGATGGCGTGCTTTCTCAGGGTACCCAGGGTATCACGGACCTCATCACCGTCCCGGGCATCATTAACCTGGACTTCGCTGACGTCAAGACCATCATGAAGCAGGCTGGTACCGCCATGATGGGCATTGGCACCGCATCTGGCGACACCCGCGCCGTGGACGCTGCTCAGCAGGCCATTTCCAGCCGTCTGCTCGAGAGCTCCATCGATGGCGCCACGCGCGTGCTTCTTTCCATCGCCGGCTCCAAGGACCTGGGCATCCAGGAGATCAACGACGCTGCCGACCTTGTGGCCAACGCTGTTGACCCCGAGGCCAACATCATCTTCGGTACTGTTGTCGACGAATCCCTGGGCGATCAGGTTCGCATCACCGTTATCGCCACTGGCTTTAGCGATGCCAACGTCAACCGTCAAGATCAGCTGTTTGGCCAGACCCAGTCTTCTGCCTCGAAGTCTGCAAGCGATGTTTCCACGCCGGCGCATGCTGCCCCTGCAGCAACGCGCAACGTGGGCGGCTCTGAGCTTCCCAACTTTGGCAACGAGCAGTTTGAGCTGCCCGATTTCTTGAAGCGCGGCAATTTCTAACAGCTTTTGCAGGATGTTTCCTGCGGGATAGTTTGAACCACAGGGGGTGCGGATGCGATATTCCGCACCCCCTGTTCTGCATTTATTTCAATCGGTCTCCTCTTTAGGGTGATCGCATCTCTCGAAGGGAGTATGACATGGCGTGCGGACAGCCAGTTAAGCTTGAACGTCTGATAAAAAACGGCGTGACGGTTGTAGGCGGTGAAGAGCGCGGTATTGCGTTTGGGTTTACCGAGCGCACCGGTGGCGTCTCTGCGTCTCCGTACGCCTCCCTGAATTTGGGAACCCATGTTGGCGACGATCCGCTGGCGGTTGCCGAGAACCGTCGCCGTGCGCTTGCTGCTTTGGGAGGGGAGGCCTATCTCGATCGCCTGCTAGTGCCCAATCAAGTTCATGGAGACAATGTCGTCGTAGTCGATTCTGCCGATGCATCCGTTCTCGACTCTGTGCGCGCCCGCATTGCCAAAGGGGCCGATGCCATCGTTTGCACACAGGCGCAGGTGCCCGTCATGCTTTGCTTTGCCGATTGCGTACCGGTTATCCTGACCTGCCCCGGAGGCTTTGCGGTGGTTCACTCCGGCTGGCGCGGCACGTATGCGCGCATTGCCGCATCCGCTGCTCGAGTTCTTTCTCAGGTGACATGCGTGCCCATTGAGCAAGTCCATGCGTATATCGGACCGCATATTCTTGGAGATGAATACGAGGTATCGTCTGATTTGCTGCATACATTCGCTTTACAATTTGATAGCATTAAAGAATCTGCGTCGCGCAAGCTTGATCTTGCACGCGCCATTGAACAGTCCCTTGTAGAAGTGGGAGTTCCTCTGTGCGGGATTCACGATACACGTCTCTCGACCATGAGCCTCAACGAGAGGTTTTACTCGTATCGCAAAGAGCAGGGAATGTGCGGCCGTCATGCTGCCCTGGCTCTTATGCGGTAAATCGACGTTCCTTTTTGGCATGCGTAGCCGCTGGCCTGATGCTTCCGCTTACCGGTTGCCAGACATCCAGCTCTTCGTCTAAACAGATTACTGTGGCGGGTTCTACCACCTGCCTGCCCATCGCCGAGTCTGCCGCCGAGGGTTACCAGGATGAGACCGGTGTCTCGGTGCTGGTGAGTGGCCTGGGTTCTTCTGCGGGCATCGAGGCCGTCGCGAATGGCACGGCCGACATCGCCTCATCTTCGCGTCAAGTAAATGCCGACGAGCAGAAGCTCGGCCTTACCGAGATCGTTATCGCTCACGACGGCATCGCCGTAATCGTCAACACCGATAATCCCGTGCAGAATCTTTCGACCGATCAGCTGCGCGACATCTATGCCGGCAAGATCACCAATTGGAGCCAGGTGGGCGGCGATAATCTAACGATTCAGCTCGTCAACCGCGATGAGGCATCCGGTACGCGCGAGGCCTTCAAATCCATCGTCATGGACGGGGCCTCCTTTGATCGCCGCGCCGCCGTCCTTTCCGGCACCGGCCAAGTGCGCGATGTCGTGAGCCGCAGTGCGGGTGCCATCGGCTACATTTCTCTTGGCTTTGTGGAGTCCAAGTTCGCTCAGACCGCCGTGCGCGCTATCAGCGTGAACCACATCGAGCCCTCCGAGAAGACAATCGCTTCGGGCGGTTACCCCATTTCCCGTGATTTGTATTTTTACGTCAAGGGAATGCCTGCCCCCGAGGCCCAAGCATATATCGACTACGTGACCTCCGAAAAGATGGATTCCATCGTACGTGACGCGGGCTTTATCCCCGTGACCGACGACGAATCTGCGGGGGAATGAGCACATGGAGGACCAGACCATGGAAGAGACGCCCAGTGCGGCTCCCAAACGCGAGCTTGCGCTCGTTTCGCATGCAACGTATGTTAAGGAGAAAGCTCTCCGGTACCTTTTTTTCGCTTGTGCGTTTTTGGCGGTTGTGACGGTTATCTTGATCTTCGCGTTCACCACGTACAGCGCATTCCCCGTTTTTACCGATATCGGGCTTGCCAACTTTTTTAGCCTTACCTGGGCTCCGAGCGAGGGCGAGTACGGTATCGTTTCGCTGCTTGCGGGCTCCGGCCTTGTGACTGTTGGCGCGCTTGTCATGGGCGTGCCGCTTGGCGTGGGAACGGCAGTGTACCTGGTGGAGATTGCAAGCGATCGCGTTCGCAAGATCATCAGCCCCGCAGTTGACCTGCTGGCAGGTATTCCCTCGATCATCTATGGCTTCTTTGGCATGGGGGTTATCCGCCCGTGGCTCAGATTTCTGACGGACTGGGTTTCGGCGCGCTTACCGCGTGGTTTGTTCTCGCTATCATGATCGTGCCTACGATTACCACGCTTACCATGGATGCTTTGAACTCCATCCCCATGGGCATTCGAGAGGCGAGCTACGCTATGGGTGCCACCAAGTGGCAGACCATTTACAAGGTCGTCCTTCCTGCAGCCAAGCTCGGCATCGTCGACGCCATCGTTCTTGGCATGGGCCGTGCCATCGGCGAGACCATGGCGGTTCTTATGGTGGTGGGCAACGCTCCCGTTATCCCGTCTTCCATCGCGAGCCCCATCTCTACCCTCACGAGCCAGATTGCGCTTGATATGAGCTATTCGAGCGGCCTTCATCGTTCCGCTCTGTTTGGCATGGGCGTGGTCCTGTTCATTATTTCCGCCGCGCTCGTGGGTATCGTGCGCTTGATTTCGAAAAAGAGGAGGTAGAGCATGGCTGAACAATCCACTCAGACCGATGAACTTACCTCGCGCGAGCGCATCAAGCGTGCCCTCTCTCACGGCAAGGCCGGTCGCATCTCCAAGGACACGTCCAACAAGGTAATGCTCGGTGTCTTCCGTGCTGCTGCCTATATCACGACGCTGGTGCTCGTTGCCATCATCGCTTACGTGGTGATCAACGGTTTGCCGCACATCTCGCCCGACTTCATCTTTGGCTGGCCCGAGGGCGTCAATGCCGAGGGCGGTATCTGGCCCACCATCGTCTCCACCATCTACGTCACGGCGCTTGCCATGCTCATCTGCACGCCTATCGCCGTGCTTGCAGCCGTCTATCTTGCCGAGTACGCCAAGCAGGGACGTTTGGTCAATATCATTCGATACGCAGCCGATGCCCTGGCTTCGGTACCCTCGATCGTTATGGGCCTGTTTGGCTACGCGCTCTTCGTTGAGGCTATGGGCCTGGGTCTCTCCATGCTCTCCGCTGCTATGTCCCTGGCCCTGCTTATGCTCCCCATCGTCATGCGTACGACCGAGGAGGCCATTCGCGCCGTACCGCGCTATATTCGTTGGGGCGCGTACGGTTTGGGCGCTACCAAGTGGCAGGTCGTGAGTAAGATCGTGCTTCCTTCTGCCTTTGGCCGAATCGCTACGGGCATCGTGCTCGCCATCGGCCGCGCCATCGGAGAGACCGCTGTCGTGCTCTACACCATGGGCCAGGCTATCAATATGCCTATCACGCCGCTTGATTCCGGTCGCCCCATGACCGTTCACCTGTACCTGCTTGCCAACGATGGCATCAACATGAACGCTGCCTATGGCACCGCGCTTTTGCTGATGATCATCATTCTTGCGTTCAACCTGTTCTCTCGCTATCTGTCGCGTCGAAGCCGATAAGTCGCCCTAAGGAGTCCCATGTCTGTCTATCAGTCCGCGCCCACGCCCGAGTCGAGCGCCATTATCGCCAAGGATTTTGACTTCTGGTACGGAGATTTCCATGCGCTCACCGGCCTTGATGTCAATATCGCCCGCAACAAGATCACCGCGTTTATCGGTCCTTCGGGTTGTGGCAAGTCGACCTTCCTGCGCTGCATGAATCGCATGAACGATCTGATCGAGGGAACGCACGTGAGCGGTTCGATGTCGCTCGACGGCAATAACATCTACGCTCCGGGCGTGGATCCTGTCGATTTGCGCCGTCGCGTGGGCATGATCTTCCAGCAGCCCAATCCTTTTCCTAAATCCATTTACGAGAATGTCGCTTTTGGCCCCCGACTGCAGGGCGTGACTAGCAAAAGCGACCTCGACGATATCGTCGAAGAGTCCTTAAAGCGCGCCAACCTATGGAAAGAGGTCTCCAATCAGCTCTCGAAAGACGGCTTGGCGCTCTCTGGTGGCCAGCAGCAGCGACTGTGCATCGCTCGCGTTCTGGCTGTGCAGCCGGACGTTCTCCTGATGGACGAGCCTTGCTCTGCCATCGATCCTACCTCCGTTCAGAAGGTCGAGGACCTGATGGCCGAGCTTGCGCCCGAGATGACGATCATCATCGTCACGCATAGCATGCAGCAGGCGGCACGAATCTCCGATTACACGGCATTCTTCTTACAAGAAGTTGCGGGCGAGCCTGCTACACTTATCGAGTATGGTCAAACCGACGCGATCTTTACTAGTCCCATGGATCGTCGCACGGAAGACTACATCACCGGTCGTTTTGGCTGATTCGCGTCCGGTGCCCGTTTCTTGCGAGTTGCACGTGCTCGCATCTGTCTGATTGGAGAAAACCATGCGCAAGCTCTTTTCGCGTCAACTCGTCGAGGCGCGCCACGAGATGCTTTCCATCTACGAGGCCGTCGACCTAACGCTCCACGATGCCGTCACCGCTTTTTTGACAAGCGACAAGAAGCTCGCCAATAAGACCAAGAAGGCGACGCTTCAGATCGATGCGCGCTGCGCCAATCTTGAGGCCGTGTGCTACAACCTCATCGCGACGCAGGGCCCGGTGGCATCCGACTTCCGTTTGCTGCAGACCATTATTTACATCGATTTCAACTTGCAGCGCATGACCGATAAGGTGCGCCAGATCGCTCGTGCGGCAAAGCATAAGGTCAAGGCAGACATCCAGCTCCCGGCCGAGCTCAATGACCTTATTTTGCGCGAGGCCGATTGCGTCTATCGCGTTGTGGGCTCTTCCATTTCCGCTCTTGTGAACAACGACATGAGCATCGTTTGCGGCCTTTCCGACCAAGACGAGCCCGTGCATCAAATCTACGAAGAGTTCTTCCGCACGTACAATCGCATGAGCGCCCCCGAGCTCTCGGACGATAGCTCCTATGATGACCTGCGCCGCACGATCATGGTTTCGCGCTATCTGGACCGCACCGCTTCCATCTCTATCGATGCCGCGTGCCGTCTCACCTTCCTGCTCACCGGTCAGCGTCTGACCGCCTCCGATCTTGTTGATATCGATGAGAATGAGCTGGAGAGCATGCGTGTGCCTTCTGGCGAGGGCGTTGTTTTGGACCCCAAGACCGATGCGCAGTACGTTGCCAAGCTTCCTTTGGACGAGGTGGGTGAGCAGCTTCGCCATCTGATCGAGTCTTTGAATGATGACGACGAAGTCGATGCCGATGGTGACGAGGCCGTAGCTACTGAAGAGTAGCCATTCGCTCTCTGTCGCTTGGCATGCAAATAAACCAAGGTTTATGAATTTAGGCGCGGTGCCCGCAGCGGTACCGCGCCTTTGCGTTAGTATGGCAAAAAGTCGTAAACCCTAAGGTGGACGGGATGATGAGCATGGCTCAGACATATCTTGATGATCTGCGTCGTCGTCGCGAGGAGATTCTTGAGCGGGTTGATATCGCGCTTGGCCACGCTGGCCGCTCACGCGAGGACGTCAAGATCATGGCGGTGTCCAAGACGGTTGATATTGATGCCGCAGCCGATGCCGTGCGCGCGGGTTATACCTTGCTGGGGGAGAACCGCCCGCAGGAGCTCGTGCGTAAATTCGAGGGCTTGCATGCTATCGATGATTTGCCTCAGGTCCGTCTAGATATGATTGGCAACTTGCAGAAGAATAAAATCAATGCCGTACTCGGTCATGCAGAGATGATTCATTCCATCGGATCGCTCGACCTGGCTCGTGCGGTATCCCAGCGCGCCTCTCGTCACTTGGAGGCGGGGGAGTTTTTAGCTCCTCAGCAGGTCCTTTTGGAGGTTAATGTGAGTGGCGAGGAGTCGAAGTCGGGGTTTGCGCCCGAGGCTCTTCGCGCATGCATCGAGGATCTCATGGAGCTTTCCGGCATTTCCATTCGTGGGCTTATGACAATGGCCCCACAGGGTAGCAAAGAGGTGGCTGCAAAGACCTTCGCCGGCCTGCGCGAACTTCGCGATGAGCTTGAGGGGGTCTATCCCTCTTTGACGCTCAGCGAACTCTCGTGCGGCATGAGTGAGGATTTCGATGTAGCCATTGAAGAGGGCTCTACCCTCATTCGCCTTGGTAGGGTGGCATTTAACCCATCCTTTGCACTACAATAACCACAGGCTGATGCGTGTGGTTTGACCATACACCCACCTATACATCAATCGCACTACGGGCAGAAAGGTACCATCGTGGGCTTTCTAGATGAACTCAAGAACAAGCTCCCCTTCGGCCAGGCGGGGGCTTATTCCGAAGATGATTACGGTGCAGAAGAGGGCTACGACGATGCCTATTATGATGATGCGCCAGAGGGCGGCTATCCAGATGATTCCTATGGCGCCGGCTCTTATGGCTCGTCGGGCAGCTATGGGTATGATGACGAGCCCAGCAACGGGGTTCTTGGCCAGACGCGTCGTGGCGAGGCTGAATCTGTAGCTGTGTATACGCGCAGCGGTCAGCTTGTTGGCGATGCCGATCGTCATGCAACTACGTATAATCCTCCCGCGCGCTCGCAGGATGCTGTTGCATATCGCCCGGGTGCCTATGACACCCCTTCGAGCTACGCGGGCGGCATGCATTCTGCGGCTCCTTCCGCACCGGCTCAAACGTCTTCCGCGGCTGCGACCGCGGCTCGTGTCGATGCTGTGATTAACGGTACGCCGCAGCTTCCGGCTTATGTCTTGCGTCCCGAGAGCTATGACGATGTCGAGACCGTGGTTCGTCGCGTGCGCACCAAGCAGTCCGTTGCCCTGGTGTTCGTGGGCGTTCGCACCGAAGTTGCCAAGCGTGTGCTCGACTTCTCCTATGGCTTTGCCTGCGGGCTGGGTGCTTCCGTGCGCGAGGTGGGCGACCGTGTGTTCATGGTGCTGCCCCAGGGCTGCGAGGTTAAGGATTCCGACCTGGCCAAGCTGCGCGCCGATGGCTATCTCAAGAGCTAGGTGAGTGCGTGAATCCTTATACCATCGTTAATCTCATTAATACCCTGGTCAACTTCTACAGCACGCTGATTGTGATTTGGTGCCTGCTCACATGGATTCCCATGAAGCGGGACGGCTTGCTTGCCGACATCGCCGCCGTGATTGGATCTCTGGTCAATCCGTATCTCAACTTGTTTCGGAAAATGATGCCTTCGACGATGGGTATCGATTTTTCTCCGGTAATTGCAGTTCTTGCGTTGACCGTGGCGGAACGTTTGCTGATTAGTATAATTTTGTGAGGACGCGAGTGCTCTTGGCAACGACGATCTTGAGCATGGCGAATGAAAGGAATGTTTTAGATGGCTATTACACCAGCTGATATTCAGGCCCAGACTTTCTCCGAGGCTAAGCGTGGCTATGATCCTGGCGAGGTCGATGTTTTCTTGGAGCAGGTTTCCGCTGAGGTCGATGCGATGCTTAACAAGATCGTGGACCTTAAGAATCGTTTGACCGCCACCGAGCAGCAGCTTACCGATGCGCAGAATCAGCTTGCACAGGCTCAGGCCGCTCCGGCTCCTGCGCCCGCTCCTGCTCCCGTTGCACCCGATTACACCGCTAGCGAGCGTCAGATCTCTGCCGCTCTTATCGCTGCCCAGCAGACTGCCGACAACATCGTTAGCGAGGCTCGTGAGAATGCCGAGCGCATCAAGAACGAGGCCGACGCCAAGGCGCGCGAGGTCATTCGTCAGGCTCTCGCCGAGAAGCAAAACGAGATCGAGGAGATCGATCGCCTGAAGGCTTCCCGTGAGGACTTTAAGAACGAGTACATGAAGCTCGTTCAGCACTTCATGGATGAGGCGCAAAACTCTTTCCCGCGCGATCTGATGAGCTCCACGCCTACTGGTTCTGCTGCTGCTCCTGTGGCAGCTGCTCCTGCAGCCCCGGTT
>ENA-OPDW01001391-OPDW01001391.1-human-gut-metagenome-genome-assembly--contig:-NODE-1391-length-13671-cov-3.898135_pt1 | contig 13671 bp, 8 predicted proteins | sample MGYA00241264_ERZ501508 | MGnify/ENA primary metagenome ERZ501508 (study PRJEB25962, sample SAMEA2042575) | human gut metagenome | biome: human gut; feature: human-associated habitat; material: faeces...
CACGTCGCCAGCCGGTACTGCGGTAGTTCTTGGGGCGATGGAACAGACTGCGGATAAATTTATGCACGGCCAGAGCTACACCGTGAAGTGCTCCCCAGATAATGAAATTCCATGAGGCTCCATGCCACAGACCTCCCAGAAGCATGGTCAGAATAAGATTGATATAGGTACGTATCTTGCCTTTCCGGTTCCCTCCCAACGAAATATACAGGTAGTCACGCAGCCAGCTGGACAGAGATATATGCCAGCGATGCCAGAAATCGGTTACACTGTCCGACTTGTAGGGTGAATCGAAGTTTATCGGGAAACGGAAGCCCAACAGCAAAGCAATACCGATTGCCATATCACTGTATCCGGAAAAGTCGCAGTATATCTGTAAGGCATAGCCATAAACACCAAATAGGTTCTCCAAACCGGAATACAGACTGGGATTATCGAAAATACGCTCTACAAAGTTTATACTTATATAATCGGATATAACGGCTTTCTTAAATAATCCGCTCACAATAAAGAATACTCCTTGTCCGAACATTTCTTTCGAAACAAACAGGGGCTGACGGATTTGCGGAATAAAGTCACGGGCACGTACGATGGGACCTGCTACAAGCTGTGGAAAGAATGAAACATAAAACACATAGTCCAACAGACTGTCGAGTGGCTTCAAATCACGGCGGTATACATCGATAGTGTAGCTGAGCGACTGGAACGTAAAGAAAGATATTCCTACGGGAAGGAAGATATCGAAAGCTTCATAATGGCCGTTCCACAACGGACAGAGTATTTCATAGAAAAAGTTAGTATACTTGAAATAGCACAACAGCCCTAAATTGATACATAAGCTCACTACAACCAGCATTTTACGTTTCCAAAGAGTTTCGGTACGTGCCATTCTAGCGGCCAAGAGATAGTCGCTTACAGAAACGACTCCCAATAAAAAGAAATAGACACCGCTACTCTTATAATAAAAATAATAAGAGAAAGCTGATACAAAAAGCAGACGTGCCGTAGTACGTTTCTGCAAAAGTGCGTATATCAGGCTGAATCCGAGGAAAAGAAACAGAAACAGTCCGCTGCTGAATATCATCGGCTGCCGGGGATCGTAAGTCAGTATGTCTGCCAGTTTAGTCCAATCTAGTTGCCACATAATTATTGTATGCTTTTATAAATGCTTCATGTAATAATAATCCTTGTAAAGTATATCCTTCGCGGGTAAAATGTATTTTATCTCGCTGATACATTTTTGCTGCATTCCAGTTAAGGCAGGCACGTTGTCGACCTCCTACGATGTCATACATATCCCAGATAGCAATGCCATGCTCACGGGCAAATTCCAACTCGTTTTCTACAACCAGCGGTATACGTGGATTGATAACTCTGCCTCTTCTCCCGTTTCTGACATATGCTCCCGGAGGAGTTGTCATGAGAAAATGAACATCAGGACACGCTGTCTTCAACATATTTATCAGATGGCTCATAGCTTGTGTATGCTCCGATGCATTATAACGACGTGCGTGTGCCTCATTGGTCCCGAATGACAGTATGACCAGATCAGGATGTAAATCTACAATTTCATGAATGCGTTCCGGAGTAGAATAAGTCTGGCAGGTTGCTCCGTTTACACCAAGAATATGGTATACTATGCCGTTCGAACCTGTTTCCTTTGCTATTCCAGAGGTATGGTACGATACAGGAATATGCTCTACTGCCTTTGCTCCAAAATCATCTTCCAGACAGCAACGCATTACATAGGGAAAAACATGACCTCTGACGTGTGAATCGCCTATATGTACAATACGTAACGGACGGTCTAATTCTCCGAGCTTTTCCCAAAAAGGATATAAAGAGCCCGCAGGATCTGTCAGTTCGTTTTCTGTAACATTCTTGAAAACATCGGGCATCGGGCTGTCTACTGCAACAAACTGCATGAGTTGTTTCATCTCACGGCTTGGATAGACGGGAGATGAATGTGTATCCGGCTTTGGACATACAGGTATAGCATCCTGTGCATACCCCGGCCTCACAACTAATAGTCCCAGAGCACTAAGCAGATAAAAAATCAGAACATTCAGCTGTTTCATAGTGCATTAATTTTCATATGCCTTACGCTTTTCGTATTGTTCCTTGTCGTACATCAGCGCTTCGAACAATATTTTTGCCAGATGTTTTCCTCCTCGGAAATTAATATGCGTATAGTCATAATTTGCCATTGCCGGTTTGCTGTTTACCATTTCTACCATACTTCCTTCCCCTCCCATCGCTTCGAACATATTCCAAAAAGCAACATGAGTATTTGCAGCCAAAGCCTGCTGGTAGCGGATGAGATTTTTTACTCCAGGCATAGTTCGCAACTCTCCGGTTTCTGTTTTATTTTCTCTGTCACCGATTCCGATTATCAGAATAGCTGCTTCAGGAAAAGCTTCTTTCAGATGTCTGACAACTTTCTCCATTTCGTGTGTGTAATAAGAATAGTTCGATACATTTTCGGAAGCGACATTCAATCCATACTGTAAAACAATCAGATCGTAGGTACGCAAGCGGTTGTATGCTTTCAGGATAGACAGAGGAATGCTGGTCAGTTGCTGTCCGCTACTGCCTCGGGTACTGAAATTATCGAGTATAACTCCTTCTTTCGAATCCATTGTAGCCGCAAAGCACCGGGTATTTTTTCCAGCCTGCAATACGTTCCAAGATACATTTCCTATTCTACCTTCTACCTGGGCAACCTGCATTCCCGTACTGTCGCCGGGGAAAATGTATTCTGTATCCTCACCTCCATTGACTTGCACGGACAGTTTTACGGAATCAGACGAAAAGAAATAGAAAGAAGATATATCGCATGTATCCAAACAAGAAGTATAATTTTTACCACCTTTCAGACTGACAGATGCTCCCTGACGAGGGATAAAATAATGATTGGATATATCTTGCATGGAACGATGAAAGGCTACGGAATCGGTTATAGCATGGCTCTCCCACCCGCTGAAAGTGTGTTTTACAGTGGGACGGAATCCAGCAATACGGGAAGTTACAGGCACGTATCCTACACCTCTTCCTCCAAACTTCTGCTGGAACAGAGTACGTAAATCGGCTGTCAATATATCACCTTCTATAAAGGAATCGCCAAAATAAGCGATACGAACGGGACGATTGAGTGAAGCACGATTCTCCAAAGCTTCATAGAAAGCTCCCATTCCCAACTCCAGAGAATCTGCATAGTCTTCTATACAGGTCATACCAGCCTTACAAGTATCAACAAATATAGGCTTTGCCACAACAGGCAAAGGTATGGAATCGGTATCGGAAACTTCTTCGATTACAGGATCAGGACGTAAGTCGGATAATAAATCGACCTTACGCAAAGGACTCCCGTTAAAATTTACAGGAGGCAAATAATAGAGTGCCAATAGTCCGCAGACTACCAGTAATGTAAAGGCAAAAGTTATTGTTATTTTATTCTTCATCGATGATTCTTTGCAAACAGCTGCAAAGATAGAGGTTTTTTGAAGAATATAGGGGGTATTATCAAGGCTTTTCTTTTACTGACTGTAAAAAAGCATCTACCATCTGCATACCTTTCGGGGTAGTAATTCCTCTCATATGCAGGAAAGTAACTTCACTATAGATTTCTGAAATAGGGTAATTTTCTGTTATATCCGAATATATCAGCATTTCCATCTGCATCGACATTGCCTGATTAATAATGGCAAAATTTATATCATTACGGAATATGCCTTCTTCTACTCCCTTTTGGAAATGTACCAATGCCGCTGCATCGTTCAATTTCTGATGTTCGCGTATATATGTCAACACATTAGGATACTTACGTAAATCGCGGAAGAAAAGCGGATTTATCTGTCCCAACTCATTCAACTTACGCTTATAAAAAGCAAAGATTACTTCCAGAGCATTCTCAGCTCTGGAAGCAACTTCGCTAATGTATGTACTCATCTCTTGCTGGTGCATGGCAAACACTTCCAGCAAAAGCTGTTCTTTATCGCAGAATAGCTCGTAAAGAGTCCGTTTGGATATAGAAAGTGCGCACGCAAGACTGTCCATATGAACATTCTTGATGCCAGATTTGGCAAAAGCACGGGAAGCTTCTAGTATTACTCGTTTCCTCAGCTCTGCTCTGTCACACTTATTTCTCTTTACGCCTGCCATAAAATACAATTAATGAATAATGCCTAACTTCGATGTTTTTACAAACTCTATAATCCGTTCGATTTCCGGACTATTAGGAACCTGTTCCTGAATACGAAGCAATGCATCGTGCTGAGAAGTATTTGCCTTATACAGAATACGATATGCCTGAGCAATATGTTTAATCAGAGTTTCAGAGAAACCAGCAAGCTCGAGCACTTTCGTATTTATGCTGTAAAAAGCAATAGGTTCGTGAGCTGCCACGATATAAGGAGGAATATCTTTGATAAAACGGCATCCTCCCTGTACCAGAGAGTAACTTCCCAAACGTGTGTTACCCTGCATCAGCACATTGGATGTAAGAATCGCACAGTCCTGGATAATACAATTACCAGATACCTGCGAGCCATTTCCGATAATACAATGATTTCCAACTTCAACATCATGTGACAGACGTGCACCTGTCATAATGAAGTTTCCATCGCCAACGCTTGTAGCATGTCCGGCATGTGTACCACGAATAATCACAGCATTTTCACGGATTACATTATTATTGCCAATATAGGCTAATGTATCTTCACCTGTATAAGCAAAATCCTGTGGAACTGCAGCAACAACAGCTCCCTGATACACTTCATTGCCATTTCCCATGCGAGTACCACTCATCAAGCTGGCATAAGGCATAATCACATTATCGTCGCCTATCTCGACATTTTTGTCGATATAAGCAAACGGATGTACCGTAACATTTTTCCCAATCTTGGCAGACGGGTCAACGTAAGCTAAAGGACTAATCATAGTTTCTTTCATATTTAAGGTTAATTATTCTCTTCCTCCTCCCAAAGCACTATACAAGTTTATAACAGCTTGCATACGCTGGAAACTATCAGAAACCTCGCTCAGCTGTGCACTCAGCAAATTCTGCTGTGCTGTCAGAATTTCCAGATAAGTGGCTTCTCCACTCTGGAACAAAGCTTTGGTATAAGTAACAGCTTTATCCAACTGTTCTACCTGTCCACGGTCTTCTATAAGTTTCTTGTTCTGTGTATCATATAAGAACAATGCATCACTTACTTCCTTACCAGCTTCCAATATCGTCTGCTGATAGTTCATCTTGGCAATTTTTTCTTCTGCCTTAGAAACTTTCAAATTGGCTACCAGTTTGCCGTTATTGAATATAGGTTGAGCCAATGAAGCCAGTGCCTGCAACATAAATTCACCCGGATTAACTACAGATATACCTGAACCGTTTGTCCATCCGGCTGTTCCTGTTATGTTCAAACCTGGATAGAATGCTGCACGGGCAGAGTTCGTGGTATAATAAGCTGCTGCCAATGTCATTTCTGCCATCTTTACATCAGGACGATTTTCCAACAACTGCAATGGTACACCGGCTGTCAATTCTTCAGGCATTACCTGTTCGCCCAGAGTATTACGGTCGATAGTTTGCGGAGCTTTAGCCAGTAATACAGCCAGAGAGTTTTCTGTTTCGCGTACCTGACGTTTCAAATCCATCAGCGAAGCTTCTACCTGATGACTAGCAGCACGCATTTGTGCAACTCCCGCTTCGGTTGTCATACCAGCCACTTTCATAGCTTCCATTACACGTACATTTTCTTTGTAGATGGCAGCAGTTTCTGTTGTAATTTCCACCTGACGGTCGAGCATCAGCAACGAATAATAGATATTGGCTATGCCACAGATAATCTGTGAACGTACTGCCTGTTCCGCATACTTGCTTTGTTCATAAGCAACTTTCTGTCCACGTTTTGTATTGAGAATCTTGCCAAACAAATCGATTTCCCAACTTGCAACAGCTGGAAGTTGATAAGCTTTTACATAACTTCCTCCTCCCATACTAGTTGTTGTTCCTTGAGGAGCCAGATTAATAGAAGGAAGATACGACAGTTTAGCGGCAGTCAGCATCACTTTAGCTTCCTGTACACGAAGAGCTGCAGCCTGCATATCTACATTGTTTGCCAATCCTTCTTCAATTAAAGCCTGCAATTTTGCATCGCGAAAGACTTCTTTCCATGGCAAGTTTCCCATATTTGAAGTATCGGCAACCAACGTATCGGTAGCCGACGCCGGGTCACGATAGATGCCTGAGGCATCTATCGATTCCGGACGATCGTAAGCTTTATAGATGTGACAACTGCTCATCATGGCAGCCAGACACATCGCACCTAATATTTGTTTTTTCATTATCGTCTTTATCATTTATGAGTTTTAGCAGTAGGAGAATATTGTTCGATTTCAGCCTCTACTTCACTTTCGTCAAGGCTATCCCATTCCATCGGCTTAATCTTCTCCTGTAGCCATTGGAATATAACAAACAGTACCGGAACAATGAAGATTTGCAGAATCATACCAATCAACATACCACCGATAGCTGAAGAACCCAGAGTACGGTTACCGTGAGCACCTACGCCAAACGCAAACATCAACGGAAGCAATCCGACAATCATAGCCAAAGAGGTCATCAAAATCGGTCGCAAACGAGCTGCCGCACCCAGCACAGCTGCCCAAGAAATACTCATACCTTGCTTACGACGGTCGAGGGCAAACTCTACAATCAAAATTGCATTCTTAGCCAACAGACCCATCAACATAATCAATGCAATCTGCATGTAGATGTCATTTGACATAGTTCCCAGAATCATCTTCAATGCTGGTATATTTCCTAATGCACCGAATCCGTTAACGAAAATAAAGCTACCCATCAAACCGAACGGAACTGAAAGCAATACAGCCAACGGAAGAATATAACTTTCGTACTGAGCACTCAGCAACAAGTAAACGAATACAAAACACAACACGAAGATAATACCTGTTGTACTACCACTTGTAGATGCCTCTTCACGTGCCATACCTCCTAATTCGTAACCAAATCCAGCAGGTAAGTTTTCCTTAGCAACTTCGGCAATAGCCTGCAATGCCTGACCTGAAGTGTATCCTGAAGCCGGAGCAACCATGACTTTCATAGAAGTATACAGGTTGAAACGGTTGATGATATCCGGACCATACACTTTCTTCATGCTGACAAACTGTGTAATAGGAGCCATTTCGTTACCACTACGAACTTTGATACTGTTCAGAGATTCCATGTTTTTAGTAGCATCCGGCTCAGCCTGAATCATTACACGGTACATCTTACCGAAACGGTTGAAGTTTGATGCATACAAACCTCCGAAGTATCCCTGCATAGTAGAAAGAATATCGCTCGGGCTGATACCTGCTTTCTTACAAGCTGCGGCATCGATATCCAGCTGATACTGCGGAAAGCTAGGGTTAAATGTTGTTTTTGCTGAGTTAATTTCAGGACGTGCTTCAAGCGCAGCTCTATAGTTATTGACTACTTCGAAGAAGTGATCCAAACTACCACCGGTCTTATCCTGCATATTTAACTCGATATCACTTGATACAGAGTAACCCGGAATCATAGGAGGAGCGAAGAACAATACCTGTGCATCTTTGATGATTTTCTGCGCACGCATGAACAATGTTGCATAAATAATATCAGAGTTCTGCATCATAGAACGTTCTTCCCAGTCTTTCAACTTGATGATAAATGAGCCGTAAGAAGGTCCTTGACCACCGATAAAACTGAAACCAACAACCGCCGTACGCGACTCTACCGCCGGATCCGCAGCGATCAAACTATCGACCTTATTCATCACCTCATAGGTACGCTCCTGGGAAGTTCCCGGTGGTAACGTAACGGCACCCATGATCGTACCCGTATCCTCGTTCGGCACCATACCGGTAGGCGTAACCTGCATCAAGAATACCAATACGGCGATACAACCGGCGACAATACCGAATGAAAGCCATTTCTTCTGGATAAAGAACACGACCTGCTTCTTATACTTAGCTAGCAAAGAATCGTAAGCCGCATTGAATGAGGTATGGAAACGGGAAATAAATGTCGTTTTCTTTTCTTTATGCTCCTCATCATGCGGTTTCAGGAATATCGCACACAAGGCGGGACTCAATGTCAAGGCGTTCAAAGCGGACAAACCGATAGCGATCGCCATCGTCAGACCGAACTGGCGATAGAACGTACCGGCCGTACCTCCCATGAAACTTACGGGAATAAACACGGACATCATGACCAACGTAATGGAGACGATAGCGCCACCCAACTCACTCATGGCATCGATAGAAGCTAGTTTCGCCGACTTGTACCCTTGGTCCAACTTGGCATGGACACCCTCGACGACGACGATCGCATCATCGACCACAATCGCGATGGCAAGCACCATAGCACAAAGAGTCAACAAGTTGATACTAAATCCGATCAAGGATAACATAAAGAAGGTACCGATCAAGGCAACCGGGATAGCGATAGCCGGAATCAACGTAGAACGCAAATCCTGCAAGAACACATATACCACGATAAACACCAATACGAACGCCTCCAACAAAGTCTTGATTACCTCATGGATAGAAGCGAACAAGAAGTCATTGGCATTCATGGAAATATTCACCTTCATTCCGGGAGGCATTGTCAACTGGGTTTCCTCCAGCAAGGTTTCAATGTTACTAATTGTTTCCGTAGCGTTGGTTCCCGGCATCTGGTAAACGATACAGGTAACGGCGTCGTGACCATTTACACGGTTGATAAAGTTGTAAGTCAAACGCCCCAACTCGATATCAGCGATATCTTTCAAACGCAAGACCTCACCATCCGGCAAAGCCTTTACAACAATCTGCTCAAACTCATTAGCCTCTTGCAAACGTCCTTTATAGCGGATCGTATATTGGAAAGACTGATTTCCTTGTTCGCCGAACGAACCCGGAGCGGCCTCTACGTTCTGTTCAGACAAGGCAACGGTTACGTCGCTCGGACTTAATTTATATTGGGCCATCACATCCGGCTTCAACCAAATACGCATGGAGTAGTCCGTACCCAACACGTTGGCATCACCGACACCCGGCACACGCTGGACTTCCGGGATCAAGTTAATCTTCGCGTAATTCTCAAGAAACTCTGAGTCATAACGATCATCTTCCGCATATACGGAGAAAACCAACAACATTGAGTTCTGACGTTTCTGGGTCGTCACACCAATCTGCGTTACCTCGGCGGGCAACAAACCTTGTGCCATAGATACACGGTTCTGCACATTGACAGCCGCCATATCCGGGTCCGTTCCTTGCTTAAAATAAATGGAGATATCCGCGGAACCATTATTAGAGGCATTGGAACTCATATACATCATGTTCTCAACACCATTGATCTGGTCTTCCAAAGGCGCAATCACACTATTCAATACCGTTTGCGCATTGGCACCCGTATAAGTTGCCCTTACCGAAACGGTTGGAGGGGCGATATCCGGATATTGGGTAACCGGCAAGGAAATCAAGCCTAGGAAACCCAAGATGACAATCAAGATGGAAATCACCGTGGAGAGCACCGGGCGGTTTATAAATCTATCTAATTTCATATCTTTCGTTTTTACTCGACAAAAGCGAATATTTGTCTTATTCTATATACCTATTAATTAAAAGCAGTCTGCAAATTACCGTCATGCTGGTCTTTCAAGGCCTGATCGTACTTTGCCTTTTGCTGCTCACGAGTAATCGGCTGGATTTCCTGGCCGTCTTTCAAGATCTGTACGCCTTCCACGACAATCTTATCACCGGACTTCAAGCCTCCCGTCACTAAATAATTTTTGCCATCATTCAAATTGGAAACCTTGATCTCGGTATTCTTCACGGTATTATCAGGCTGCAATACAAATACGAATTTCTTATCCTGGATCTCCACGGTAGCCGATTGAGGGATCGTAATGATATCGTTCATCGTATATGGGAAGATGATATTACCAGTACCACCGCTTCGTAAGACATTTCCCTCGTTAGAGAAAATAGCACGCATGCTTACAGAACCGGTAGATTGATCGATGACACCGCTCACGGCATCAATCTTACCCTCATGATGGTACGTAGAGCCATCCGCCAATTGCAGTCTTACGGCCGGCATCTTCTCTAATTGCTCTTTCAAGGTACCACCGGCTTTCGTCAATGCCAATAGCTCCTTTTCCGTCATAGAGAAATACACATACATATCACCGATCTCAGATACGGTAGTCAACGGTTGAGCGATCGAAGCGCTTACCAAGCTACCTACACGATACGGGAATGTACCGACAACACCGTTCGAGGGACTTGTAACCGTACAGAAAGACAAGTTCTGGTTAGCGCTAACCAATTGAGCCTCCGCCTGCGCCAAGCTCGCTTTTGCCGACATCAGCTGGTTCACGGCAGTCTGATACTCGAAATCACTGATGATTTTCTGATCAAACAAAGTTTTCTTATTCTTCTCGGTCAATGTTAAAGTGCTTACGTTTGCCTTCGCCATCTCTACCGCGGCCTTAGCCTGACCTACCGCGGCAGCGTACTGCGTAGGATCAATTTGGAACAACGCCTGTCCTTTACGAACCGTAGCTCCCTCATCCACACATAATTTCACGATAAATCCAGAAACTTGAGGACGGACTTCGATATCCTGCGTACCTTTGATGGTAGCCGGATAGGATGTTGTTTGGTCGCTAGTCGTTGAATTGACCGCCATCACAGCGAACTCAGCATCCCCTAATTTCATACCACTCTGACTGTTTCCACAGGCAGTTAATAAAGACATACCAACCGCAAACAATGCGATCTGCCTTAACTGAGTAATCGTAATTTTCAGCATTCGTTTATCCATATTTGTATATAATTATATATTCAAGGCTGTTTTTCAGTTACCTTCTCTTTCTAACCCAAGTGGAGATCTTTTACATCTATTCACACAATAGGGTCTTTACTCGCTGTTTCATCCTACAAATGTAGAAACTTTTTACACGATTTTCTGTTTCCTACTTATCTTTTTCACCTAAATTAATAGCACTTAGAAGGAAGCACCTGTTGAAATACTTCTCTTTTGGTTTCAAACGAAAATAAAATTGTTTTTTTCAACAATATATTTTACATTTGTGTCCACACACAATAAACAAATATTATACATTATGGAACCTAAATTTATAATATCAGAAGTATTCAGTACCGCATGGAAGGGAACGAAGTCGCAACTATGGATATTAGCCGGATTATTAATCGGATATTGTATCTTGTCTTTCACGCTGACAGCGTTCGCAATGCCCATGCAAAGTTCTATTATCGGTAAAATCATCGTAAACGTGATCAGCGCGTTATTCTCCATTATTTTCTCCTTAGGATATATGAAAAATATATTTCAGGCGTTGGATGGGGAAGAACCTCAGTTTTCCGCATATGGACAACAGACAAAGAATATCATCACCTACTTTCTAGCGAGTCTTATCACGGGATTTGTCGTATTGGCGGGTTTCTTATTTTTTATCATCCCCGGTATTTATCTGGCATTGCGCCTTCAGTTCTTCCAAGCCTTTATTATCGAGGAAAACGCCGGGATTATCGAGTCTTTGCATAAAAGCTGGGAGATAACGAAAGGACAAGTATTGCCTCTGTTCATTCTGGCGTTGGTTATGATCGGGATCCTGATATTAGGATGTATTTTGTTCGGTATCGGAATTTTCGTCGCCGTTCCTCTTATCTATATGATGTATGGCTACGTTTTCCGTAAATTGAATACTCCTCTTCAAATACTCGAATAAACAGAGAGGACGAATACACACTACAATCTATGCCATGAATAAAAATTACAGGATAAAAGATATCGCCGAATTATCCGGCGTATCAACCGGTACGGTAGACCGCATTTTACATGAGCGGGGAAAGGTATCGGAGGATGCACGGAAAAAGGTGGAGAAAGTCTTAAAAGAAATTGACTATCAACCAAATCTGATAGCCCGTTCTTTAGCGTTGAAGAAAAAATATCATTTCATCGCTTTGATCCCTTCTTTCCATGAAGGGGAATACTGGGCGAAACTAAGCCAAGGGATCGAGAAAGCGGAACGGGAATTGTTTAGCTATAATATAGATGTCGAGCAAATCTATTTTGACCAATACGATAGCAACAGTTTCGACGAATTAATCCCGAAGATTGAGACCGCGGATTGCCAAGGGGTTATCATCGCTACATTATTCAAGCAAAGTGTCTTGACCTTGACCCAGCGGCTAGACCTGAAAGGTATTCCTTATATATTAATCGATTCTTTTATCGACCACACGAATTGTATCTCTTACTACGGAACGCATTCATATGATTCGGGGTATATAGCGGGACGCCTTTTATTCGAGCAAATCCGTGAAGAGGACGATCTAGTGATTTTCCGTTTCACCCGTAAGGGGGATTCATGTTCTACGCAAGTGCAGAAGCGAGAGGAAGGATTCCGGGATTATCTCGCCAATACCTCATTCAAGGGAAAGATTCATTTGCTGCATGTGCACGCGGATGACCGAGAAGAGAATACGAGACTACTGAATACTTTCTTCGACAAATATCCTCAAGTAAGAATCGGTATCATCTTTAATTCGAGGGCCCATTTCCTTGGAGATTATCTAAGTAGCGAACGACCGGACTATCCTTTCAAGCTTCTTGGCTACGATGTGATAGAACCGAATGTCCGTTATCTGGAAAACGGCTTGATCACGCATTTGATCGCCCAGCGACCGGAGGGACAAGGATATCATTGTATCAAGGCACTTTTCAGGCATTTGATCCTTAAGGAGAAAATTGAGCCTGTCAATTATATGCCGATCGATATCTTGGTAAAGGAAAATATACAATACTACAATAATTATATCTGATGAACTCCTTATTTAGCGTAAAAGAGAAAGTGATTTTGTTGACCGGAGGCTATGGTATATTAGGAGCCTGCATGGCCAAGCACTTGGCGAGAGAAGGCGCGTACGTCGTAATCCTCGGACGAAACGAGCAAAAAGGATCTGCCTTGGTTGGTGAGATTAAAGCGGAAGGGGGCGAGGCCTTATTCTTGGTTTCAAACGTACTGGATAAAGCCTTGCTGGAGCAAAACAAGCAAGAGATATTGAAAGCATATGGGAAGATTGATGTTTTAGTCAATTTGGCGGGTGGCAACCAAGCCGGAGCGACGATTCCTCCCGACAAGACGATCTTTGATCTGGATATCGATGCTTTCCGGACGGTCGTGGACCTGAACTTATTCGGGACCGTACTGCCGACAATGGTCTTCGCCGAGGTCATGGTGGGACAAGGGAAAGGAAGCATTATTAACATCTCGTCCGAATCGTCCCTACGCCCATTGACTCGTGTGGTTGGCTATGGATGTGCGAAAGCCGCTATCAACAATTTCACGCAATACATGGCCGGGGAGCTAGCGATTAAATTCGGAGAGGGCCTGCGAGTAAACGCCATGGCACCGGGATTCTTCCTTACCGAGCAGAACCGGGCATTGATGAGCAATCCGGATGGATCACCTAGTGATCGTTGCAACACGATCGTCGCGCACACGCCGTTCCGCCGCTTAGGAAAACCGGAGGAGTTACTCGGTACTTTACAATGGCTGGCGAGCGACGCCTCCGCATTCGTAACCGGTACCGTGATCCCCATAGACGGAGGTT
>ENA-OPDW01001416-OPDW01001416.1-human-gut-metagenome-genome-assembly--contig:-NODE-1416-length-13478-cov-32.314907_pt1 | contig 13478 bp, 13 predicted proteins | sample MGYA00241264_ERZ501508 | MGnify/ENA primary metagenome ERZ501508 (study PRJEB25962, sample SAMEA2042575) | human gut metagenome | biome: human gut; feature: human-associated habitat; material: faeces...
CAAGTTTATGCTTTATTAACGAGAAGTTTTCTATAGGGGTGCTGAGTAGTTACAATAGAGTCTGAAAACGTTAAAAAATACAAACAAGGTGTCGCATTCCCCCATGAAGTAGACACCCAAAACCAAGAAGTCATACCTGAAAAAACAAAAATTACCCCCCCACTTTCATATAAAACCCTTAACTTTGCACCCGGATTTTTATAATCTGTATCAAGTAAAGATTTAAAATGTCGTAAATTATAATCAAAACATAATAGATATGAAGAAAGTTTTAACTAAGAAGAAAAAGTATGTAGCTCCATCAGTGCAGGTACTCGAATTGGAAACTACTCAGATTCTCGCAGGAAGTGGCGAAATCAATTCTACACCTACCGTGAACGGTTTTCAACCCGGTGATTCTTTTGGTTCTGGTGACATGGAAGAAAGCAGTCCGGCTAGAAGAACTAGCATTTGGGACTAAGATGAATATAAAATGAAATGAATATGAAATTATCCAGTTTATTACCCCAGATGGCTTGCACCCTCCTCCTTATGGCGAGTTGTTCGCAGGAGGATAGTATGACGCCAGGCGAAAGCCCATCTTCTGTCGGCGGCATTCACATCACCACGCAGGTATCAGGTATTGTTACCCGTGGCATCACCGAAACTGCCACCCTGCAAAACTTCGGCATCTGTATACAGGGTTCCGGAGAGCACGCTTCATCTTTGCAATATAATAATGTAGAGATGACGAAGAACGGCGAAGAGTGGACTTCTGCTACCCCAATGCTGTGGAAGAGTGAGATTCCTTCTGCCGACATCATCGCCTATGCTCCTTATCAGGCTGATATAAGCGAAGCCTTGGCAACCCGGAAGCAGTTCCCTGTATCGGTGAAAGCCGTACAGACTAAAGAAGACCTGTCTTCCGACCTTCTGGTGTTCAAGGCTAAGGATTATGCTCCAACCATCGTCGGCGAGAACAAAGACAAGATTGTAGAGGTGAAGTTTGATCATGCCTTCAGCCAGCTGATGGTAACCTTCAACTTCGATTCCGCCTTTTCTAATGATGAGGTAAATCTGTCAAAGATAGAAGACGTAAGGGTAGAGGGCACAGTTTTGTCTGGCGTATGCGACTTTTCTCATGACAAGCCGCAGATAACGGTTCAGGCTGATGCCGCAGCAGAGTCCATTACTCCAGAGAATGTTTCTTTCCAGGCAAAGGATGCAGAGCATGCCAGCATCTCTGCCCAATACTCCTCTCTGCTGGTTCCGCAGACCATCCAGGCAGCCAACCAGCCTCTGAAGGTTTCCTTCCGATTGGGTGAAACCACCTATTCATGGAAGTCGAATACCGACATCACCCTGGAGCAGGGCAAGTATTATACCCTTTCGCTCAACATCAGGAAGACCGGAGTTGTAGTAGAAGGAACGATTCAAGGCTGGATTCCGGCAGAAGGCAACAATGAATATGTAGCAAATTAATAACTATTAAAATACAACATTTATGAAGAAATTTAGATTCTTATACATCGCTGCCGCAGCATTGCTGTTTGCAGCTTGCGCTAACGAAGAAGACGGTATCGGCAACAATGGTCCTGTTGCTGCTACCGTACAGGCGGATATTGTTAAAAACATCACACGTGCCACCACTGACGATACATGGTCTAAGAATGATGCCATTGGCGTATATGCCTCATCATCAGGCTATACAACAGGAGACAACAAAAAGTATGTAACAACAAATGGGGATGGTACTTTTGAAGCTGCTGACAATAACAACATCATCTATTTCAAGGACAACAAAGAGACAACATTTAGTGCATACTATCCTTATAGCGAATCCTTAACTGATGGTAAAATGGATTGGAATATGGCTGAGGTAGAAGAAAACCAACCTTGTATGGCTGATGTACTTTTTGCCTCAGGAGCTACTGCAAGTAAAGCATCTCCAACTGTGAATTTTACAGATGCAGAACATCGCTTTAAGCATTGTATGAGTTTGGTTGAATTCAAAATTAAGCCAGGGCAGGGTGTCAAATATAACAATTATAAATTCAATCGCTTAGAGTTGAAAGGAATATTTGGATCCGGTAAATTTGACACAAGAACAGGTTCGGTTGAAACTGCTGGTGACAGAGGCTCTATTAGGCGTGATTTTGATGATGTATCTTTTGAAAGCGAAGAAAGTTTTGCTTATATCATGTTGCCGCAAAGCCTTGAAAGCAATAAGATGGATATAGAGATTTACTTGTTGTTGAATGATAGCGAAGTAAAATACACAACCTCTATAACACCATCCACCAATGGACAATTTGAAGGTGGCAAAAAATATACATACAACATAACTGTTAAAAATACGGGGATTACTATAGAAGATGCTTTTATATATCCTTGGGAAAATGGTGATTCAAGTGATTTAGACGCAGATATAGCTTTGTAATGATAAATAAGGTACTGAAAATAGGGAATACAGGGTTAGTGAGCTTGGCCGCTCACTAACTCACTAACAATAAAAAATTAAAGATTATGAAGACGATAAAACAAAGAATTTCCTATGCGGTAATGGGCCTTATGGCTATGGGCTTTACAGCATGTACGCAAAATGAAGATATGGCTCCTACGCTGAAAGGGCAGGAAATCAATGCCACTTTCTCTGTTGGAGGTATGCAGACTCGTGTCAATACATTGGGACACGGTAATAGTTGGGAGAATGAGGACCTAATAAGTGTACTGCAAATTTTCGGTGATGAAGATACTAGAACTGGTGAATATAAATATGTGGAAGAAAATGGGTTATACCGTTGGGAACCTATCAGAAGACTTCGCTGGGAAAAAGTGGGAAGATGCGAATTGATTGCTTGGTATCCTTATGATATAACCAATCCTTTTATCTATAATTTGCATATAGACCAAAGTGATGAGACCAAGTTGAAAGCTGCAGATTTAATAAACGGCTATTGGTACGATGTCCCTAAAGATTATGTAGACATTCCTATGAAGCATCGCATGTCGCTGGTCACGATAGTATATCATGTTGGTACTGCGGATTATCCCAATAAGGATATTAGTGAACCACAAGTGTATTCTAAACACAACAGTGTTAGATTTTTTAGAGACCAAGACCAGGGAAAATTTGTAATGAATACACCTTCAGGTAATCCTGATTGGGTACAAGCCTGTAAGCATGACGATGGTATGTTTTCTGCAATCGTTATCCCTGGTTCATACAAAGCTGGCGAGATTTTCGTGAAATTCAAGATAGGCGACCAAAACTTCCATGCAAAAATGAGGTCAAATACGGAGTTTCAAGAGGGCCATCGCTACACCTACAAACTCGATGTCGGAAAAGACAAAGTGGAACTGACCAGAATCAGCATAGATAATATGACTGGTTGGACAAACGAAGATGAACTCAAATAATTGGAGGAAAGAATATGAAAAAGATATTTCAATACATCATGCTGGCAGTCGTTACAATAGTAATGGCGTCATGCACAAGTGATATAGAAGAACCAACCGCAACAACAGGCAAAAACAACGTACAGTTGGTTGTTGGTGAATTTCCGGCATTCGGAGATTCACAGACTCGTGCTATAGGTACACTTGATCCGGGCAAGACTTCATGGGCTGAAGGAGATGAGTTGCTTCTGGAGATGACCAGTAAGACTTTTGGAACTAAGTATGCTGCTTTTAAATATAATGGCAGTAGCTGGGAATTGACAAGTGGCGAGTTGTCTTATAAAGAAGACGAAGTGCCAACGTTTCCTCATGTATATTATGCCCCTAATTACAAATGGGAAGCCGGTAAATTAGTTTTGAAAGAAGGCAAGTGTCCTGGAACTGATGAATATATTGAGGGAACAGCACAAATAACCCCTAATGGTGAGGCTATAACCGTAAAATTTGCCGAGGCAACACGCACCTATTCCCGCTTGCGCATTGCAACTATGCCAAATGAGCAAATAACAGTTGATACCGAATATTTCACTCCTGCGGGCAGCAGCGATATGGAACAGAACGGAAATTATACACTTACTTCGGATGAAAATGGCAATGCCTATTTATATGGTACTTTTGAAAATAATTCCGAAGTTACAGTGAAATATAGAGAAGCAGCTTTGACAACTTATAAATTCTCACAAGAATCAAAAAATGCTAAGAGTTATGCTCTGGATGCTACTGTCATTTCGGCAAATAGTGCAGAAGAAATAAAGTCAGCTATTGAGCAAAAAGTAGCAGATGGCAAGACTGCCATAAGACTCAACCTCGCTTCTGATGCTGGCGATAATGAGTTTAATGCTATCCGTGAAGCTTTTGAGATGGTGCAAGATGATGGCACTATAGACCTCACTCTAATAGGATGTAAGGAAATTCCTGCAAATGGTTTGAACAACCAATCAGGAGGACTAGAGGCATTAAAGTCTATTACTTTGCCTGATGTGACAAAAATTGGAAAGTATGCCTTATACTTCTGTGTGGATTTGGAAGAAATTTGTGCTCCGAATGTTTCTGCTATAGATGAAGGTGCATTTGCAGAATGTTACCTTTTGAGAAAAGTAACTTTGGGAGAACTCACGGATGTAAAAGGTGACTATGAACACGGGGGTGGTATTTTTGGCTACGATTCTTATTCTATAGAAAATATAGATTTAGAGTTGTCTGAAAAACAGAGAATAATGACCAGGAAACTAATTGATGGTCGTTATTGTTGGACTCCAACTGAAGAGCCCTATAGGGGGAGTCCTGACTATACAAACAATTTTTTCCTTGGAATGCAATTCAGATCTGTAAAATGTAATGTTAAATTTTAGCATTCTATATACACTCTTAAGCTGGGCAGGAGTATAAGTTGCCCAGTAAACATATATTCACCCGCTCTTCACGGGAAACGACAAGGGTCTATATACCACGATGAAAAGGTGGGCGTATAGACCCTTGATTATATGGTGATATTCGTAATCTACCTGGCATCAAACCAAAGTAGTCATTTTCAGAAAATCTCGCAGATGAATGTGCTTAATGCCATCAATATTGGTTTGACTGTAAAGCCTATCCATAGAAATCACGTATTTGGGATGACTGTCTTTTATCAATTTCAAATTGCCGAATTCACGCTCTACCGTTTCCTCAGAAGCCAGCAGATAGGTAACTTGCACATACGCCACACTATCCGCTTTTTCGGCAACAAAATCAATCTCAGCCTTATACATCTGACCAACATATACTTTATACCCCATCCTGCACAAATGGATATATACAGCGTTCTCCATCACCTTTTCGATATCAAAACGCCTGTTGCCACCTATAATATGATTCCTGATTCCCAGGTCTTCGAAATAGAACTTGTCGCCTAACTCGAAAAGTCGCTTGCCATGAATGTCGTATCTGTTAACTCTATCGATAATAAAAGCATTGCTTAAATACTCCAAATACGTGAGAATCATCTTGGCAGACGTTTCGGTGTTCTGGCTTTTCAGAAATTTTACAATACTCGTTGCTGAGAATTGTTTACCGATATTATCGCTCACAAACTTCAGCAGCGTTCGCAACAATGGTATGTTTCTGATGTTTTCTCGCTCTATGATATCACGAAGTACTATCGTATTATACACATTGTCAAGATAATCTTCTACCAAATCCGTATTTTCCAATCCTAAACTGCGCAACTGAGGGAGCCCGCCATACTGCAGATACAGGTTCAAGGAAGCATCATCATCCTTCAGTTCATGGAACGTCAGGAACTCTTCATAGCAGAGTCCTCTAATGCGATAAGCAATATATCTGCCTCTCAGGCGAGTTGCCAGTTCGCCCGAAAGCATCTTGGCGTTGCTGCCGGTAATCATAATCTGGCAGGTATCATCCGATTGGATACTGAGGAGTGCTTTCTCGAAATCAGAAATCTCCTGCACCTCATCAATAAACAGATAGTTTTCCTTACCCTCAACGATGTTGGCTGCTACATAAGCCTCCAGATCCTGATAGTTGGCTATCATATCAAATGAGGTTTTCTCCTTATCTATATAGATAACGTGATTTTCTTCATTCTCAGCGATGTGATTATAAATTCGCCGCATCACACAACTCTTGCCGACACGCCTCTGGCCCGTCAATGCAATCATCATTCCACGTCCAAACATGCGTTCGATACGATTGGAATACCCTAGTCTTTCTAATATTTTTTGTTTCATACGAGTAAAACTTTTCGCAAAGATACTCTTTTTGTTTCGCATAAGTAACAAAAACGATAGATTTTTTGTTTTTATTACTTATAATTAACAGGTTTGGTACACATTGAGCCTCACGGGAAGCGACAAGGGTCTATATGCCACGAAGAAAAGGTGGCGTATAGACCCTTGATTATATGGTGATATTCGTAATCTACATCTCCGCTTTCAGCAGCTTTATCTCCTCTGCCGTCAGCCCCGTCATATCCATGATAGACGCTTCATCCATACCATTTGCCAGCATCTTCCTGGCAATTTCAAGGCTTCGCTGGGACATGCCTTCTTCTATGCCTTCAGCTCTGCCTTTTTCCATGCCTTTCGCCATGCCTATTTCTATACCTTCACGCTTGGCAGTGTCTACGGAATTCTTGATGTCGCGATATGCCATCTTGCTGGTCTCGTACTCCCTCATTTCCTGCGGAGTAAACTTGGCTATCTCGGCTTCCTCGAAGAGACGGTCGAAAACCTTGTCGCACAACTCCTTTGGGCGTAGGGTAAGTTTATAGAGGTTCTTCAGCGCATAAAGCCACTTCTCGTAGAGCGTTTCCAATTCTTCTAGTGTCTTATTGAATTTAGCTAGTACTACATAGATAAACTCCTGCTTGTCGTAGGAAATCTTGTGGGTAGCGGTATTGCACAACTGTACATGATGGCGGATTTTCTCCTTGTCGAAGGCGTCCTCGTTCATGCTGAAGTTGAGCAGGGCTACGGTATAGACATGATTGAGTTTGAAATCCCAGTCACTCCCCTTTGGTGCCTGTTCACGGATAGGGAAGGTTGAGTAGAAAAGGGCGCGATCCTTGAAATACGTCTGGTAGGCATTCTGCATTTCTACGATGAACTTCTCGCCATTTTCTCCTTCACAATACACGTCAAAGATGGCTTTGCGGTCGGTATAGACATCTCCCACGTGCTCCGGGTTCAGATACGACACGTCCTTCACAACCTGTCTGCCATTAAACAAGCTGTTGAGGAAGCAAATGAGCAAATCCTTGTTCATTGCTGTTCCAAAAATTCGCTTGAAACCGAAGTCGGTCAGCAAGCTGATGTATCTTTCTTCTACCTGCTTCATAATCATCTGTATTAAAATGCTAGCGCAAAGTTACGACTTTATTTTCAAACCCACAAGAGTTTTTCGGAAAAAGAATGACTAAAAAAGCAAAAAATAGCAGATTTGGGCTTTTGTTTTGAGTTTCAAGTGGTTGTGGCAGTTGTTGGCTTTAAGTGACGTTCGTGAGGAAATGCGAAAATAGCAGATTTGAGAAGTGGAAACGCTTTCAATTCATTACCTCAGAAAAACGCCCTAATGAGCTTTTTTAACGGTGTCGGTTCTTGTTTCTCCATTCTGCACAGGTTGTGAATTTGCCATGCAGCTCTCATAGTTTAATTTTGCACTGAACAAAAAGCAAACAATTATGAGAAGTACATTCAAGACAGTCTTCTATGTAAATGGAAGCAAGGAGAGAAACGGAGTTGTCCCTATCATGGGACGAGTGACAATCAGCGGAACTATCGCACAGTTCAGTTGCAAGCTGAGCGTGACCAAGGCGATATGGGATGCCAAGGGCAACAGAGCCAAAGGCAGAAGCAAGGAAGCCAATGAGGTGAACTTTGCGCTTGATAACATCAAGGCTCAAATCGCTAAGCATTACCAACGGCTTTCCGACCGTGAGGCGTTCGTTACCGCTGAAATGGTGAGAAACGCATATCAAGGCATAGGTACGGAGTATGAGACATTACTCAGAGCTTTTGACAAGGAGAACGCAGCCTTTGCCCAACGCGTGGGAAAAGACCGAGCTGTCCGAACCTACCGCAAGTATCTGACGGTAAGAAAGTACGTTGCCGAGTTCATCAAATTTCAGTACAAGCGCAGCGATATGTCCATGAATGAGCTTACCGAGGAGTTCATCCGTGATTTTTGTCTGTATTTGAAGAATGTCATTGGACTCACGCAATCTACCATTTGGATATACTCCATACCATTGAAGCATATCGTCACGGCAGCACACTACAACGGCAAGATACAGAGAAATCCGTTTGCCATGTACCACGTTGACCCAGACCACAAGGAGCGGGAGTTCTTGACAGAGGAAGAATTGGACATATTGGCAGGAATAGAGTTGGAAAATCCCAACTTTGCTTTTGCGAGAGACTTGTTTATGTTTGGTTGTTGGACAGGTATCTCTTTCGTTGACATCAAGAATCTTACAGAGGACAATGTTGCCATTATAAGTGGGTCTCCATGGATAGTTTCTCAGCGTCAAAAGACAGGCGTACCATTCAAAATTAAACTGATAGATGCAGCCATACAGATAATTGAACGTTACAAGCCATTGAGAAAAGATATGCACTTGTTTAATATTGGCTCACTTGACATGGTAAACAAGCGTATAAAGAAAGTGGCAAAAATGTGTGGCATCAAGAAGCGAATTTCATTTCATGTAAGCCGGCATTCGTTCGCAGTTTTGGCTTTAAACTACGGTATGCCGATAGAGAGTGTAAGCAAGATACTGGGACATACGGACATCGCCACAACACAAATTTACGCAAAGGTGACAAGTACTAAATTGGAGCATGACATATCAGCTTTTGAAAGTCGAATCAAGGGGCATTTGCCTACAATGGGAGGAATGGCATGAAAAGGACAGTAATCACCGTGGACGGAAATGGAATGTTATCCATTCCGTCCAACTTGCAAGACTTGTGGATGAGTGAGGGTGAATTGGTTGATATGCTTCATGTCACCGCCATGAAACTCCATGCTGTGATAAGGTCAATATACAAGGATGGTTTATTGACGGTGTCGGAAGTCCAACAGAAACAGGAAACTTCCAATGGCATTTGGCAAACGTTGTATGGCTTTCCGATGATTGTTGCCCTTTGCTTCCGTATAAACTCATACGGGGCAGCTCGGTTTCGTGTCACCATCTTCAAGAGATTGTACGGGGCAAAAGAGAAAAGTAGTGTCATTATCCTACAACTCAATAGAAGAACAACCGCCTTTAGTTGAATGTCCTCTTGCTTGTTTGTTGGCTTGGCGCTGTCGTACTGTCGTGAATAAGTACTGAAGCATAAGCATGACATTCTTACTTGTAGGGGGATTAGTTCTGTTCATAAAAATGACGGACAAAACACCCCTTATTTTTGTTGAATTGTTGAATATGATGAAAGAAGTATTGAACATCAGGCATTTACGGCTCAACATATTCTCAACAAATCTCTCAACAAAAGAAAGATAATGTTGAAAAGAGAAAACCATGAACACCATTCCTTTCTTTCTTTTTTGCCCAGTAATTTGTTGTGTAGAGCTATTTGTTGAGAGTTTGTTGAGGGTATAAGTGGTTGGTTCTCATAAAGATAACACCTATCTTCAACAATTCAACGTTTTACATGCCCTCACTTGGTACGCTGTAAAATGTGCTTGTGGATTAATTGGCAACCGCTCTATTCTCCGAAATGGTTGCAGCAACGTTCCTTGGAGGCTTTGCGCCTCCAGCCACTTGGGCGAACCTCCGCAGTGTTTTAGCATGGCATTAGATTTATGCAGACTATACCGAGGACACACAGCACACATAACACACTCGGCATAGTTCACAAAGGAAATCAACAACACACAACTGAAACACTTGGCAAGTTTCACACTGAAAATATCACCTTTTCCTTTGCAAACTCCATGTACAAAGCAGCTTGTGTCTGTGACCTTGTTCTTTCAATGTGGCAGCTTTGATGTTTGGCGCAAATTGAGAGAATTAAGGTCTGCAACCTTGGGCATGGAAAGCCGAAAGGCAAATATCTCGTCTTTTGTTCTTAGAGGAGGGAGCGAGGTTATGTTTTGGGAACCCCAAAACTCCTCGCTCCACCATGAGGGCGGAGAATTTTTGCTCCAACGGTCGCAGAAAGTGAGTGTACCAACTATAAGCAGCATATCGAATGGCAAACATACAGAAACAAGATTATTCTTTGCGTAAATGTTACATTAAGACAAAGAATGCTTCCTTTTTATTTTCATCAATATCTGCCTTTTTGCGGAAGCTAATCCAGGGGATAGCGTCTCTTGTTCCAACATGTCCAATGCCATCTTTAACTCGCTGAGAAGTTCGGGATAATACTTCATTTGCTCATAAGCAAGCTTCATGCAATAGGCTCGTATAGCATAGGGTTGAGCGCAAGCGGTAATCTTACTTACACAGAAGTCTATGAAATCCGAGTGGAGGAATTCTTCTTCAAACGGTTGGCGTAAGAGAAGATTAAGCATTAGACGGCACTTCCCAACATGTTCTTCTTTCATCACTCGGTCAATCAGCTCATCATGTTTGCTGTAAAGCCACTCATTATTTGCTAAATCAAAATTTGATAGAACGTGCAGTGCATTGAATGCTACACGATTATCCTCATCGAAAGTGAGCCGATAGAACTCTTCCTTTCGGTGGTCATTCTTATCACCTTGAGTGAGAAAGCACAGCTCAAGGATATTATCCTTGCTTATTCTACCAAATAGTTTTTGTTTCATATCATGTGGCTTAATGTCCCATTCTTGATGTATCAACTTCCTTTACTTTCTTTTCTTTGTAGCCTCCGAACTTATAGATGACAGCAAAAGTGGCAGTAGCCCAATTATAGTTTACTTTCATACGGTAATCTTGATTGCCTTGTACGGAGCGGGTGTCTGCCTTGTTGTTGAAAATATTGCTGCCATTGATGCGCAATCCCCATTTTCCATCATGTGAAGTCCATTGTAATTTGGCGTTCATTCTAAAGATTGGACTTATATCATAAACACCTTGTATTGCTTTTGACTGAAAGAAAGGGTTTAGTATGAGGCGCAAGTCTTGTGTGCGGCAAAGTTTTATAGATGCAGTACCTCCAAGAGCTGCCGTCAGTTTCTTGCGGTTGAATGGCAAATCGAAGAAATGGTCACTTTTGGCATGCTTGTAGATTCCAACGGCAAACACATTGCCATTGAGCCATTTGCCTGCGCTGAATATTGCAGAGGCTTGCAATCCAAAGCTATTTTCGTAGTTGAAGTTAGTTTCTTTCATTATTACCGCCATGCGGTCTGTTGGCTGGTATGGCATCTGCACAGAATAATCTGGCTTCAAATTTGCAAAAGCCATCAAAGTATAGCGTCTCTTTATCTGCCACATAAAGTTGACATTATAATTTGAGTATGGTTTCAAATCGGGATTGCCATGTATCTCAGTATATGTTGATGAGTAAAACACGCTGCTCATTGTTGACCAATAACTCGGGAACTCAGAGTTAGAGCTGAACGACAAGTTGAGTAAATGATTCTCGTTGATATTCCACAGGGCGTTGAGTGAAGGATATATGCGCCATTTGTCCCATATCGGGGAGTGGTATTGCTCGGCAGCTACGGATGCTTCAATACTAATCGCCTTGTTTATCTGTTTGCTGAAACCTGCATATATATTCCATATCCGTTCGTTGATGTCCACACTGCTTGTTGCATTAGGCAGAATATTTCCCTCCTTATCGAGGGTGTTCTGATAACTCTTGTTGCTTGTGAACTGTCCCTTTACGCCATACGACAATCCCCAGCCATGTGCCAAAGAATGGGTTTGGTCTGCCGTGAACATCCATTTGCTGATTGTCTGTTCACTGCCACTTGTAAGGTTGCGTTCCGTTTCTGTCGTATTTTCATTTGTATAAATCGTACCGTCAAGTTTTTGTTGTTGGGGGGTACGATAATTCGTGTATGAACCATTAATATTAAGTCCAAAAGGAAGTGAGTAGTTTACATCAACATTGTGCAGATACTCATGGCTGTCATTATGCATTCCGCTTTCACTTGAGCCTGCGGTGTTGCTGTTGGAACAAGACTTGTCCCATTTACCTGTATAGGCAACTTCAAGACGATGATTCTTGCTAAAGGCGTAATTCATGCCAAGTCGGTAGTTATGAGCAATTCCAAATGATTTCTGACATGTTTCGTCGTTGTAGTGTACCCGTTCGTTACCCAACGGATGGTTGGCTATGCGTGAAGACTCACCGTATGAATTGCCGTCAACATATTGATATTGTGCATCCAACCCAAACTTTCCTCTTTGCATAGAAAGGTAAAAATCACCAAATCCTTTTGCATATTTGCTTTGCTGTAATCCTCCAATTATCTGTCCAGACAACTGATTAGTACCTGCATAATCTTTCGTGACGATATTTATAGCCATGCCACGAACATGATAACGTGCGGGAGCTGCAAGCATTACCTCTGCCTTTGCCAATTGTGCGGCAGGCATAGCTTTCAATCTGTCCGTCAACTGTTCTTGTGTCAGAGTGGTCGCCTGTCCGTTGATAATAAGCGTCACCTCATTGCCGGAAAACTTTATGCCACCATCGGCATCGCTAACACCTGGAATGCGGGTGAGAGCCTCATAAGCGTTGTCGGCAGGTAGTTGCTTCATAAGTAACGGCATGTTATAGGATAACATACCTCGCTCAGCCTTGACGATAGGACGCGAACCTTTGACCATTACTTCGGGAAGGTTGTGCATCATGTTCTCCATTGTGAGCGAATCATTCTGCGTCTGAGTTTGAGCTTTCACGTTAGCAACTGAAAGCAGAAATAATCCTAAAAGGAATACTTTATTGTCCATATTTTACCTTTCTAATCTACATTCTCTTTCTATAACTTTCAAAAGTACGAAAAAAAATCCATAAACGAGAACGTTTTGCTTTGTATTGTAGGAATGAGGACGACATTTAACATTTCTCTTACTTTTAATGCCGTATATGAAATTTATCTGTGCTGCATAGACAATGTGTTGCTACATTTGGAATAAGCACACTTCCAACCCAAAATTAATAATCTATAAAAACAAAGCAAAAAGTGTCGTTTTTCAGATTTTAGGTTTAACTTTGCATCCGAAAAGAGTTGTTTGGCAAGCAAGGCAAACTTATGTAGAATGTAGAAGTTAAAACTATTGCCAAGTCATTACCTCTATTGAGGAAAGACACTCATAAATCGCTCATTTTAAGCTATTCAGAAGATTTTAGCAGAATTTTTCGGAAAAGTTTCGGAAAAAGTTAGAGATTGTTGAATGTTGAATGTGGAGTGTTGAATGGTCTATATGCCACGATGAAAAGGTGGCGTATAGACCCTTGATTATATGGCGATATTCGTAATCTACATCTCCGCTTTCTGTTTTTTATGAATTGCTCAGATTCTTAATGATTTCCAAAGACAGCTGGGTAGCTTTGGCAACCTGTTCGGCAGAAAGTCCCATTGCCAGCAATCGTTGTGCTGTTTCTGTGTTG
>ENA-OPDW01001419-OPDW01001419.1-human-gut-metagenome-genome-assembly--contig:-NODE-1419-length-13454-cov-3.103814_pt1 | contig 13454 bp, 10 predicted proteins | sample MGYA00241264_ERZ501508 | MGnify/ENA primary metagenome ERZ501508 (study PRJEB25962, sample SAMEA2042575) | human gut metagenome | biome: human gut; feature: human-associated habitat; material: faeces...
GGAATTCTTCCATACTGCGCATAAATCTTGTCAATCATACGCGAAGCCTCACTTTTTGTCAGGCTGTCAAGTTCAATATTAAACTCTATTCTATGATAAATCATCAAATGATTCAAGTCTCTTTTTTGTGCCGGAGTCAGCGGTCCCTGCTTTTTCACCTTGTAATGCAGCGGCTTTGGTACAAACAGTCCCGGCTCCTGCTGCTGATACTTCTGTTGCAGCATTAAAAACAGTTCTGCCGTTGCTTTTGCATCGTCCACCGCCCGGTGCGCATGTTCCCGGTCAATCTGAAAATATCCGCACAGTGCCTCCAGCGATTTTTTCTCCGGCTCCTTCAGTACTTTTCTGGCAATCTTCAACGTATCCAGGGCACTCCGCTCCAACGATATCTTATGATTGACTGCACATTGTTTCAAAAAACTGTAATCAAAGATCACGTTATGTCCAAGAAATGGCGCCTCTCCCGCAAACTCCAGAAATTTTCGCAAAGCCTCCTCTGCCTCCGGAGCATTCTCCACCATCTCCGGCCAGTCCTTGAAGGTTTTTCCTGCTCCGGAAATAGCCTGGTATGTAGTGGCAACTACTTCATACGGCTCAAACTCTTTCCATGCAGTCAGAACCGGTGCATAACTCTGGATGGAGCAGTTTGGTTTTACTGCGATGAATCCGCGTGTGGTTCCCAGACGTTTTTTCTGAGATTCGATAACCTCAAAGTGTTCCGGGTTGATCTCCGGCACTACCATCGGTACATCCGGTGTCCATCTGTGAGCACTGTTATTGGAAACAACCGGTGTTTCAGTTTTTGCATATTCTTCCTCGATCGCTTTGATTTCCTCTTTGGACATATCTACTGCTGAAAATACAAAATCAACGGTGGAAGCTACTTTTTCCACTTCATTTACATTCATAACTACCAGTTTTTTTACAGCTTCCGGCATCGGAGTATCCATTTTCCAGCGTCCGCCTACGGCTTCTTCATATGTTTTTCCTGCACTTCTCGGGGATGCTGCTACAGTTACTACTTCAAACCACGGATGATTTTCCAGCAGAGAGATGAATCTCTGTCCTACCATTCCTGTTGCTCCTAAAATACCTACTCTTAATTTGCTGCTCATTGTGATTTCACTCCTCATTCTTCTTACTCAATGCACAACCGTAACTTTTTGTATTTCTCTCGCGTACATTTGTATTTACTTGGTAATACTATACCAGTTTTCTGAAAAAATCAACACTTTTTTACTTTTCTTCCAAATATTTTTTATTCCACTCTACCACCTTTGCCATGGCATCCGGTCCCGGAGCACCGATGGTCATACGTTTTTCCACACAGGTTTTTATGCTGATGGCTTCGTAAATATCTTCTTCAAACACCGGACTGATCGCTTTGTATTCTTCCAGAGTCATCTCGTCCAGCGGAATTTTTTTGTCCAAGCAGTACAGCACCAGACGGCCGACAATGCCATGTGCATCACGGAACGGTACCCCGTGATTTACCAGATAATCTGCTGCATCCGTTGCATTGGTAAATCCGTGTTTTGCACTGTTTTCCATCACATCTTTACGGAACTTCATTGTGGAAACCATACCTTCAAACAATGCCAGACACCCTTTTACGGTATCAATCGCGTCAAAGGTCAGTTCCTTGTCTTCCTGCATGTCTTTATTATATGCCAGCGGAATTCCCTTCATGGTTGTCAGAATCGACATCAGCGCGCCATATACACGGCCGGTCTTTCCTCTTACCAGCTCGGCGATATCCGGGTTTTTCTTCTGCGGCATGATACTGCTTCCGGTACTGTAGGCATCATCGATCTCCACAAACTGATACTCATTGGAGTTCCAGATGATGATTTCCTCGGAAAAACGGCTCAGATGCATCATGATCGTGGACATGGCAGATAACAGTTCGATCACATAATCTCTGTCTGCTACGGAATCCATACTGTTCATCGTAGGACCGGCAAATCCCATCAGTTCGGCACTGTAGGCACGATCCAGCGGATAGGTGGTTCCTGCAAGCGCTCCGCTTCCCAGTGGGCAATAGTTCATTCTTTCGTAAATGTCTGCAAGACGGCCTCTGTCTCTGCGGAACATCTCAAAATACGCACCCATATGATGTGCCAGCGTGATCGGCTGTGCTTTCTGCAGATGGGTGAATCCCGGCATATAGGTATGCAGGTTTTCTTCCATGATCTTATTCAGTGTCACCAGCAGCTTCTTCACCAGTTCGTCCAGTTCTTTGATCTCGTCTCTGACATACAGTTTCATATCCAGCGCTACCTGGTCATTTCTGCTTCGTCCGGTGTGCAGTTTCTTACCTGCGTCACCGATCCGGTCGATCAGATTGGCCTCCACAAAACTGTGGATATCTTCGTACTCACTGGTGATCTCCAGTTTACCGGCATCCACATCCGCCACGATACTGTCCAGTCCGGCGATGATCTGATTTTTCTCATCTTCTGTCAGAATCCCCTGTTTTGCAAGCATCGTCACATGTGCTTTGCTTCCCTGTACATCCTGATGGAAAAACTTCTGATCGAATCCGATGGATGCGTTAAAATTATATACAAGTTTGTCCGTTTCTTTTGTAAAACGGCCTCCCCATAACTGTGCCATATTGTTTCCTCTCTTCCCTGTATTTTCCGGCAGACTTCTTTTCCTGTTCCTCTCTTAAATTATCCGGGAATCAGCAGATTCACTGCCATTTACTTTCTCATAGTAAAGTCTGAAATCATTCTATCATTAATCCTGTGTCGGCGCAAGTCGCTTTTTATATTCCGTTATTCTGCAAGATTTCCTGCTCGATCCGGGCTTTTTGCTCTTCACGCTCCCGCATCGAGAACACACATCCGCAGTAATCCTGCCGGTACATTCCGTATTCTTTTGACAGTTCGGTGGACCGTTTGTACCCGTTCTTCTTCTTAAAATCCGACGGCAGCCACGCCACTTTTGTTTCCCGGCACAGTTCTTCTCCGATCTCATTTAATTTCTGCGCATTTTTCATCGGACTGATCGTCAGCGTGGTCGTCACATAGTCAAATCCGCCCTTCTCGGCCTCTTTGATCGCCTCCGACAGCCGCAGACGATAACACGCAAAACAGCGCTCTCCGCCCTCCGGGATCTTCTCCATGCCTTTTACCGTCTCATAAAACCGTTCTTTTTCATAGTTGCCTTCCAGAAAAGAGATTTTATGTTTTGCAGGCAGAAGACCGATAAACCGCTCCTGTTCTCTCACCCGTTTCCAGTATTCTTCTTCCGGATAAATATTCGGATTGTAATAAAACACCGTGATCGCAAAGTCCTCACTCAATATCTCCAGACAATAACTGCTGCACGGCGCACAACAGCTGTGTAAAAGCAAGGCAGGAAGTTTCTGCTCCTGCCTGTTGTGTGCGATTTCATTTTCCATTAATTTCTGATAATTTATTTTCTGCATTTTTCCACCTTATCTCCTACAGCCTCTCCCTGGATTACTTTTGTTTCGTAACCGTCCCGGCTGTTGTCCAGAAGATCCTGATCCGGTTGAACCTGTCCCCGCTGGTAAAGCACCACGATCGTAGAACCGCCGAATGCAAATCTTCCCTTTTCCTCTCCCCGGTATACAAACGCTTCTTCCTGATCATTCTCGATCTTCCCCACCATCAGTGCACCAACCTCCATCTGCAGGACGGTTCCTGCATCGGTTGTCCTGATCAGACAGAACTCTCTGGTATTTTCCTTATAGATCGGCTCCAGATCGTTTGCAATCGGGTTAACCGTATGGAAGATTCCGGGTATCTTATAGTTGCCGGATTTTTTTCCGGTTTCTGTATAAATATACCTGTGATAGTCGTCCACTGTCAAGCGGTAAACGAATCCATAGCCGCCTTCATAGGCACGAGCCAGTTTTTCACTTTTTAACAGTTCTTTTACCGTATACGGCGTATGCTTGATCTTCATGATCCCGTACTCCGTGATCGGACAGACGGTAAGTTTGGCATCACAGGGACTGATGATCCGCGCCGTATCTTCTTCCACCGGACGTTGTCCCGGTTTCAGCTTTCTCATAAAGAAATCATTATAAGATGTAAATCTTTGTTTGACCCAGCCGGACTCATCCATCGGATGTCCTTTTAAGAATAACGGGATCAACCAGCAGGATGCTTTCTGGCTCAATATCCAGCCACCCATTCTGGAAACCCACGGATGTACCAGCACTTTTACCACCGCACGCCCCGGTACGCTTTTATATAATTTTTCCAGAAAACGATCCTGCAATCCGGTTTCTTCCCAGCGATTTCCGTATCGATCTGCGTATTTCATATGCTCTCTCCCTTTTACATATATGTTCTCGGAATTATTCTGTACCTGACTTTTCGAAAAAACATGTATAAAACACAAGCCAAAATGTTGTCGTATGTCATCTGCAATACTCCGTAATACATTTCGGCTTTTGATCATCATTATTAAAAACTAAAAAATATGAAAGATTTTTAAGATTGCCAGGGCAACAACGCCGACTAGGACTGCCAGTGTGGAATTCCTGGGTTTTTTCACCCGGATATTCGTCACAAACAGCGTACCGACGACAAACATAGCCACATGAAGTGCCACTGCAAAATGGTTCCTCAGCACCGTATGCAGCACAAACACCAGCGGCAGCACGACAGCGATCGATGTGATCGGCAGACCGCTGTAATATTTTCTCACTTCCTCCGTCTCTTCCTGACGTTTTGTCTCACAGACATTAAAGTAGCCGAGACGGACCACACCATTCATTCCGTACCATGCAAGGATCACGATACCAATCGGTCCTCTCATACCAAGGCTGTAGGCCAGCAGAATCGGAAATGCCCCAAAGCAGACCATGTCACACAGGGAATCGATCTGAATACCAAAACATTTTTCATCATCCGTACGGTCTGTCTTTCTTCTGGCGATTTTTCCGTCAAACATGTCACACAGTCCCGAAAGAGCCAGGCACAACACTGCCATCTTATACCACCCGTTCACAGTAAACAACATCCCCGCAATGGAACAAAACAGACTGATATACGTCAGAATCACCGTGTAATTGTAATAACCAATAAAACTTATCATGAGTTCCCCCTCTTTCTTTCGTATCCTTTTCCCTTTTCCTGTATCGTTTTCAGCTTTTCGCTGATCTTTTCTCTGTGTTCTTTTTCATTACCAAGAAACAGCTGCGCAGCTACAGTCATGACTGCACTGATCAATAACTCTGTGTAATAACTCAGTCCACGGCTCAGGATCAGTCCCGCCAGAACCTTTACCTGCCCGAAAATCCCTGTAAACAGCATAGAGAACAGCTTTTCTGAGATTCCCATACCTCCGGGCAGCGGGAGCATATCCACAGCCACGGAAATCATACCCTGAAGTATTACAATATCATACATACTGTACTGATGTAAACCAAAAGATCGATAAACAAAATATGTTACAAAAAACAATGCAACACGCTGCAGACAGGTGATCAGAAACACGATGCCTACCACGCCCGGATGATTTTTCAGATATTCTGCTGTCTTCTGATACTCGTCCATGGCATTTTCCAGTTTTTCCAGACGGGAGGTCTTTTTTTTCAGGATATGCATTTTTACAAGAACTTCATGTCCTTTTACCAGAATCTGCCGCATCAGCTGCGGATGAAAGGTCAGAAGCAGCATAAATGTCACACAGAATACATTCAGCCACAGTCCCAGCCACATCACCGGCATCACATTCTGCATATAGGTATCTGTGATCCGCGGCTGAAAAAACAGTACAAATAATCCAAGCATCACCAGTACCAGTTTGTAGGTAATGGTTACGATCATCAGTACTACGGAGGATACCGAGATCGGAATCTTTTCTTTTTTCAGATATACGATCTGCATCGGCTGGCCCGCCACTTGCCGATGGTGTAATACAGCTGAAAAAGAAGCCTACCGAAGAGATCAGAAAACACTTCCACTTTTTCAGCCTGATCTGCAGAGTATACAGCAGATAATGTATAATAATCGACTCTCCCCAGATAAAAAATATCACACAGATGACTGCCGGGAAGAGATAGCGATTATCCGCTTTTTTGACATTTTCCCAGATCAGTCCCAGATCTTCTCCATGAAAGACACCATACAGAGTAAGACCAAGCACCAGAAACAGGAAAATACCGTTTCCTATGATTTTTTTCTTATTTTTCATATCCGTTTTTTCTCCATCCACAGACGGAACCGTTCTGTTTTTTTCCAGCGGATCACACATATATAGCTGAGTTCCGCAAGTGCTATCCCTGCTGCCACATCCAGAATCCCGTGCTGTTTTGTAAATAACGTGGATGCACAGATTGTCGCAGCCCAGATCCAGGTGATCGTCATATACCAGCCCGGTACTTTCCGGATATTCCGAAGTACCACCACGCAAAACCAGCTGTCCATACAGTGAATCGACGGAAACAGGTTCACTGCTGCATCCATCTGATACAATTCCACAAGCATCCGGCTCCAGAAGTCCGTTCCCACGATCTCCGGCCGAAGATTCGTTGTCGGAAAACACAGGTAAAAGATCCCGCATACTGTCTTGGCCAGAAGCTCTGCACATAAAAACAGACAGGCTTTTTTCTTCCCATAATAACCCATCAGCAGAAAATTAACTGCACAGAACAGGAAAAACGAAAAATAGATTCCCACAAACCAGGGGATTACCGGAATCTGATTGTCCAAAGATATTTCGATATTCCAGGCTTCCGTATGAGTTCCCATCCACTGACCACTATAATAGATCAGCGAATTATACAGCAGATTAAACACCAGCATCAGCAGATAAGTCCGCGAAATCCACTGACCGGTCCTTATTTTATTCCATATTGTCATATTCTTTTCCTTTCTCCGGGACTTTACAGGACTTTATTATAACAGTTTTCACCATCGTCACAACCGATTTTCGGAAATCTTACACTTTCGTAAGCAAATCTTAATATATGACCATTCGTTGTCTTTTTCATATAATAAACTATAGTGTATTCCCTGACTCTTATTTTTTCTGCTTTTAGTGCATTTTGCCTGTTACTGTGGGAATACATAATTCCAGGACACGGAGGTTTTTTCTATGCCTGCTTTATTGGAACTTGACCATGTCGGACTTTCGTATCACACACTCTCCGGAGAGATCCCGGCGCTCTCACAAATCAGTTTTTCCGTTCAGGAAGGCGAGTTTGTCTCTCTGGTGGGGCCCAGCGGATGCGGAAAAAGTACCGTCCTGAATCTGATAGCCGGACTTCTGATACCGGAACAGGGACAGATCACCATGCAGGGACTTCCACGGGAACATTCTGTTCTCTCTGTCGGATATATGCTGCAGAAGGATCATCTTTTCGAATGGCTGACCATCTATGAAAATGTCCTGCTCGGCCTTGAGATTCAGAAGAAGAAAAGCAAAAAAGCGGCCACACATGTGGATCGTCTCTTACAGGAGTACGGACTCTGGAACTTCCGTTCGTCTCATCCTTCGCAGCTTTCCGGCGGGATGCGGCAGCGCGCTGCCTTGATCCGTACCCTCGCACTGGAGCCTTCCCTTCTGCTTCTCGACGAACCCTTCAGTGCACTCGACTATCAGACCAGACTTTCCGTCAGCGACGATATCTGGAAAATCCTGCAAAAAGAAGGAAAAACCGCACTTTTGGTCACCCACGATATCTCCGAGGCAATCAGTATGTCTGACCGGGTGATCATCCTCTCAAAAGCCCCTGCCTGCGTCCGGTGCGAGTTCCCCATTCTCACCACCCTTGCCGACCGCACCCCGATGCAGATGCGAAATGCGCCCGAATTCAAACAGTATTTTCAACAGATCTGGAAGGAGTTAAACCATGATGCCTGATTCATCCGCGCAACGTTCCTTTTTACAGAAGCATAAAAAAAGACATCAGTTTATCCGTCTGATGCGGATCGCTGTCTTTCTGATTTTTCTGGTGGTCTGGGAGATCAGTGCACGGCTCGGACTGATTGATTCTTTTATCTTCGGAAGTCCCAGCCAGGTCTGTTTTGCCTTCCGGGCGCTGCTTCTGACCAATCATCTGCTCTCCCATATCGGGATCACCGTGTTCGAGACACTTGCCAGTTTCTTTCTTGTCGTAGGTTTCAGTCTCTTTTTCTCCGTCCTTCTCTGGCTCTGTCCCCGGCTTGCTGCGATCCTGGAGCCTTACCTTGTGGTTTTGAACAGCCTTCCGAAGTCGGCACTGGCTCCTCTGCTGATCGTATGGCTCGGTGCAAATTATAAGACGATCATCCTTGCCGGGATCTCCGTTGCGATCTTCGGCTCCATCCTGAATCTGTATACCAGCTTTACGGAAATTGATCCTGATTCTCTGAAGCTCATCCGTACCCTCGGTGGAAAACGGAAAGATGAACTTCTGCGTGTGGCACTGCCCTCTTCGGTCCCTTATCTTCTGAGCGTTATGAAAGTCAATATCGGGCTCTGTCTGGTTGGTGTGGTCATCGGTGAATTCATCGGAGCCAGGCAGGGACTTGGATTTCTCATTATCTACAGCAGTCAGATCTTCAAACTTGACTGGATGATCCTGTCGATCATTCTCCTGTGCATCATCGCCATGATTCTCTATCAGGCGGTCAGTCTGGTGGAAAAACGGGTGGTACACACCAGCGGAGCAGACCGTTCCTAATTTACGCGAGTAACGAGCCAACGTGCATACTTACATGAGACCCTGGCGACTGCCTCGATAATCAAAATTGATCCGCCTGAAAAAGAGCAGGTAAACCGATTTTTGTGGTTCATCTGCCCTTTTTCGCTTTTCTTTCTGTCTGCTTATCTATTCTCCGTGTTTTCTTTTTCTCCGGTTGTCTGCCAGAATCAAAAGTACCGCACCGGATACAATTGCCGCCACAAAATACGTTACATTCTTTTGCATATCTGCCGTCTTCGCCGCTGCCGTTCCATTCGTCGTGCCTGTCAGATCCGCCTTTGTTCCCTGACTGTTTCCCGTTGATACATCCGTTTTCGTCCCGGAATTGCTGCTGCCGGAAGTTCCGTTATTTTTTGTATCGGTTGGCTTTTTATCTGTAGGTTTTGTGTCCGCAGGTTTTTTATCTTCCTGCTCACCGCCTCCGGTGGAATCGTCTTTTTTTTCATCTTTTTTGTCGTCTTCCGTCTCCACGACAAGTAACTGATCTTCATAGACTTCCGGAAGTGTCAGCATCCCGTCTTTCAGCTGATCCGTCACATCCTCTCCGTTTACCAGCACTGCTGTGATCTTCCATCCTTTTTTCGGCTGGATCTGAAACTGCGGGCTGGAAAAGCGCTCCACCGCGTAAGTCACCGTCTCCTGTGTTTCCTCATCGTCACCCTCCTCATGCTGATAGCTCACCTGTGCATGTTCGGATCGTATCGTGACCATGTGGGTATCCGGTACTGTCGTGTTGATGGTGCTTTGCTGCGTAACGGACGAAGTACCTGTCTGCGCAGCCTCTGCCGCAACGGGGATGGAGAGGCACAGGCAAATCCCCATCAGAATAATTGCTGCCTTTTTCATCTGTCCATCCTCCTGCTCTAATCTGTCGCATCCACATAGGATATCTGAAAAGTAACCGTATCCGCATAGGAGCCTGACGGTGCCTTTTTCCAGGATTCTCTGTCGATCGTGATACCAAGCACCGTCTCTTCCCCTGCCGTAGTATAACGGGCTTTTGTAAATGCTGTCGTGTCCGCCAGAATCTCATAAGGGATCTCCCCTTCTTTTCCACTCTGATTTTTCAGTTTCTTGTCCGAGATCAGCTCCACCTGGATGCATTTTCCTTCTTCGATCTGTGCTTCTTCGATACGGATTTTCCCGTAGTTTATCGATTCTTCGTTAAATGGAATCGTGGTGTTTGCCGGAACCAGCACCATATAGGACGGATCCACATGATACGTTACGGTCGTGGTTCCTGCTGATACGCTCTGTGCGATCCCTAAGACAAGCAGTAACCCTCCTGCAACTGCTCTTTTTTTCTTCATGTTTCTCCCCCCTTACTGTACTTTCAATACGGTTTCCACATTGGCACCGTTCATCGCCCGTCCGTCATCCATTGCCGCAGTACTGATCTTCAGTATCGCAGGATATTCCCCGGTGGACAGTTCTTTGGACAGTGTGATCTGCGTGATCGCTTTTCCCGGTTCTACCATTTTGGACTGATAGATCGTCTCATCGGTATCTTTCAGTACCAGTGTAAAGGTAAAATAACACGGATTTTCTTCCGGATTCATCAAATTTACCGTTACATCTTTCGTATCTGCCGGAATGGTGATCGACGGATATCCCGGGATACGGATGCCCTCCGGCGGATCACTCTCCTTTGTCTCCTGCGTGGAAGCGTCAGGATCCAGATCCGGCACAAAGGCCGAATCCTGGGATTCCTGTGTTTCCTGTTTGTTGTTTCTCGTAAGATACAGACCGGCTCCGATCAGCAGAACGCATGCGCACACGGCGATTCCGATTCCTATCTTTCTTCTGTTGTTATTCAATCTTCTTCCCCCTTACGCATTATTCCAGATTCACTTCTACTTTCAGATTGCTCATGTAGTATTCATCTGCGTTGTTTCCATGTGCATCAAATACCAACATGAAATAATTTAAATCCACTCCATTTTTACGGGTAATTTCAAATGTATGCGATACCGTTTCTCCATCACATTTTCCAATATCATTTGCCCGCGTTTCTTCGTTGTCATAATATGTGCCATCCTGTAACTGATAACTTAATCTCAGATCTGCCCATCCATCTTTTTCCTTATCAATCTTATAGCTGACTTTTATCTTCATCTTCTGATACAGGCGTGCTGCATCCATGGAGATATCCGGCAGATACAAATTATACCAGGATGGATAAAGTCCATAATCACCGGTTGTTACAACCTTTCTGTCCCCCTGAATAAAGAAAGTAAAAATAGTCAGTTCATGTTCATCCGTGATAAAGTATTTGTGTTCCGTCTGTCCCGTAAAAACAGCTGAAGTTATCGGTTTGTATACCGCATATAAAGTAAGATCCTTTTCATCCTCAAATACAGCCGTTTTAACATTCGGTGCATAGCTGATCACATTTGTCGAACCCGCGGACCGGCTCCAGCCTTCGAAGGTCCATCCGAGTCTGTTTACGGTCGGGAACGTATATGTTTCTTTATATTTGCATGTTACTTTCTCCCGTTTATTACCGGTCTGATAGTCAAACGTAATCGTATATTCGCACGGTTCCCAGATCGGGTACAGGCTGACCGTTCCATTATTGGTCGCACAAAGTCTGCTGACTTTGTCTCCCGGCTGATATACTTTTTGCTCACTTTTCTTTCCACCGGTTCTCCATCCGACAAACTTATAACCTCCGCACACATATCCGTTTTTCGGTATCGTGGTTTCCTGTGTGTAACGCAGAGGGATATTTTTCATCTCTCCCCTTGTTACTTCACCTTCTACATTGAAAACGATCGTATAGGAATTTTCTTTCCAGTTTGCCGTATAGGTTCTATCTTTCAACGGGCGGGCGGTAACCGTAACCTGTGTATCTTTTTCTTTGATATCGGTTCCTGACCATCCTTCAAACGTATAGCCTTCCCGTTTTGGCTGTACCAGATCCATCGGTTTGCTGTTGATGGTAAATGTTGTCGGATTGGTCTTTCCGGTCGGAAGGCTTCCTCCTGCCAGATTATAGCTGATGGTATATGCTATTTCTTTCCATACTGCCTGAAAGACCAGTTTTCCGTTTTTCACATTTTCATCGGATACGGTATCCGGTACGTTTTTATCCCAGCTTACGAACGTATATCCTTCTCTGGTCGGTTCCTCCTGAGCCGGGATCGCATCCCCATAAGAAAGTGTATATTCCTTGAGTACCGTTCCCTCACTCACAAACTGCACCAGATAGCTGTTCTTCCTCCACTGTGCCTGATAGGTTACATCCTCATTCGGAATCTTCTCCGGAAGTTCCGGTGTCCAGCCTGTGAAGGTGTATCCTTTTCGAACCGGCTGTTTCACATTGAGTGTGGCACCGACACGACCTTCCACAGTCTGTGTCTTCTCTCCGTTTTCCGGTTCAAAGGTCAGTTTGTGTACTTTTCGTTTGTAATAGTAGGTTACCACTGTCTGCTTTTCCGCAGAAATGGTTACGGTCTGCGGTTCCGGTAATTCATATTCGTCACCATAGGTTGTATTGACCGGTGGTGTTACTGTTTCATCCGTCTTGCCCTTCGGGTTTTGTGTTGCCACCCATTGGTAACCGTCTCCTTCTGCTTTCTGCAGATAATGTTTTACGGTGTAGGTTCTTGTATTTGCTTCCCATTTTGCATACAGCGTCAGATCTTCATTCGGCATATTTCCGGTATACACGGTCTGTAATGTGCTGTCTGTACACCAGCCCATGAAGGTATAACCTTTTCGCATGGATGGTGCCGGAATCGTTGCTCCCTGTTTCATCTGCAGCTGTTTTGGTTCCGTTCCGTCATTATTTTCCAGCTGTAAGGTATGTACTTCACGTTCATACAGATACTCGATCACCAGAACCTTTCCGCCTTCGATCTGTCCGGTCTGTGGCTGTGGAGATACGTATCCTTCGAACTTCCGTACTTCCGGTGTAATCACATCTTCCGTCCTGCCTAACAGAGATTCCATGGATGCAACCGTATAGCCGTCATCATTTGCGTTCTGCAGGCTGTATTTTACCCAGTAATACGTTGCTCTCGGTTCCCATTTTGCGTAAATCGTACTGTTTTGGGCCGGAACTGTTCCGTCAAATACTTTCGTAAGACCTGCATCCTGATACCAGCCGTCGAAGGAATAGCCTGCTCGTTCCGGCATCTCTTCCACCCGGGTTCCGTAAAGATATGTCTTTTCGGTCGCCGGATCTCCGTTGTTTGTCACCATGGTTACCTGATAGGAATTACGCCGGTAGCGGTAAATGATGGTATCCGGATCATCGGAAACGGTCAGCGTACAGCTCTGTTTTTCCGGTGCGGCAAATCCAGCATACGCCTTTACTTCCGGTTCCACCGAATCTCCGGCTGTTCCGGTAAAGGTTTCTGTCTCTGCCGTCTCCCAGGTATCCGATCCGTCTGCACTCTGTAACTGATGAACCACCTGATAAGTCTTCTTTCCAGGTTCCCACTTCGCATACAGGGTCAGTGCATGCATCGGCATGGTTTTTCCTTCAAAGGAAACCGTCAGGGCTGCGTCTTCATACCAGCCGGCAAATGCATGTCCGGAGTATTTCGGAACCTCCGAAATAACTGCTCCATACATCACATCTGCTGTCTCATCGGCTTCCCCGTTATTTTTCACATAAGTAACCGGATAGCTGTTTCTGTCATAGTAGTACTGCATGCATGCCACATCGTAGCCGGTCACCCATAAGGTCTTCGCTTCCGGAGACTGGAATCCCGGATAAGATTTCACTTCCGGTGTCACCTCGGTATCCGTCAGCTGGCTGGCCACTCCCGTA
>ENA-OPDW01001425-OPDW01001425.1-human-gut-metagenome-genome-assembly--contig:-NODE-1425-length-13393-cov-2.713225_pt1 | contig 13393 bp, 7 predicted proteins | sample MGYA00241264_ERZ501508 | MGnify/ENA primary metagenome ERZ501508 (study PRJEB25962, sample SAMEA2042575) | human gut metagenome | biome: human gut; feature: human-associated habitat; material: faeces...
GTTCCGAAACGCAGCAGCCGATCCTCGTAAACGACAGAGAGCGTGTGAACGTGACCTTTCAAGATGCGGTTGAGAAGTGCTCTGAGACCGGGCTTGTTGCAGTTAAGACCGGAGCCGATGTCGGTGATGACTTCCGAGCAACCGGCCTGCTTGAGTCGTTCTGCCTGCCGAAGCAGGTCTTCTTTTTGATCGTGGGAAGAAACACGGGCATAACCAAGGTGCTTGCGCTCAACACCGGTTGCCACCGGATTCAATTGCAGATCAAATCGACGATGACCGCCAAGCGTGCGGCAGGCTACGGCAAGAAGGCCTTTCTCAGCCCAACGTCGAATGGTGCTTGGCGACACACCGTAATGTTTGGCAACGATCCCGATGGAGTACAGCGTCATGATTGCCTCCGCTGTCTTTGAACGAGCTCGTCTCTTCTTTTTCCAAGTTTAACGTTGCTATGGAACCCGTTATGGGAGATTTGGTAGATTTTTAGTCAACTAGCCATACCCTGTAGACGCAAAAACCAACATGTGACCACTAAGTCACATATTGCCAAATGTGTATTTGCTGCAGCCGTATGCGCGGAGAAAATCAGAGGCATTTTGTGTCAACCAAATCAGTACATAGCCAAAAGCCGTCAACCGTTTTAGGCAAGAATATCGAAAACTTGTCTACTTATTCAGTCATACCGCGAGAAACCGTCAACCAATTTCAGGCAAGGTCAACCGAACAGAGCAAAACTGAAAATTTCTTCAGCGAATTGAAAATTTTTACAGTAATATTCTTCAATCAATTGAAGATTTTTTCTATTTATACATGTTAGAAACGACACCCTCCGCGCAATCGTCACTTCTGACTCGAACGATCCAACGCGAAATTGAGCAAGAGTCGCCTGTTCGCGCTGTTCTGATCTTCGGGCCAAGGCGAATCGGAAAAACCACATTGCTTCGTCAAATCATTGGCCAAAACGGTTGCCGTTGGTTCAACGGTGATATAGAGGGGAGCGCCGCCGATCTAAGATTTCAGAGCCAGGGCGATGTTTTCAATGTCCTCAGTCAGGCGCCCAATATCGTCATTGACGAAGCTCACAAAATTGCCGACATCGGAACAATCGTCAAGATTCTGGTCGATGCAAACGAAACACTGCAAAATCCGTGCCGTATCTACCTCACCAGCTCATCGTCTTTCTATCTGTCAACACTTAAGGAATCAGCACTTGGCCGCGTCGTCTCACGCAAGATGTGGCCGTTTTCGCTTTACGAACTCGCTCAGCGAATCTCCTGGGGCACGGTAAATACGTACCTAGAGCGCTTTCTCGTCTACGGCCTCATGCCGATGGCCTGCCTTGAGCCGGAAAAAGCGCGTTCATATCTGGAAGACTATTGCGAAGGCTATTTGCTTCGAGATTTCTACGAACAAGAGTCTGTCAAGCATCCTCAAATTGTGCGAAAGATTCTGGTACGTTTGGCCCACTACGTCGGTTCGGAAATCTCCTATGACCGACTGGCTCATGAAGTTGGAATCAGTCGCAATACTGTTGAAGACTATGTTGAACGCATGCAAGCATGCTCAATCATTCAGATTTGTCAGTCCTTTTCTCGCAACCTTGCAAACGAGATGAAGAAAGGAAAAAAGATCTATTTCTTTGACAACGGTGTACGCAATGCTCTCATCGGTAACTTCCAAAGCTTGGCCGGCCGCAACGACGCCGGCGCGCTGTGGGAGAACTTCTTTTTCATGGAGCGCCGCAAGCTCATCGATACGCTTCGCACCGGAACACAAACCTATTTCTGGCGTACGACCGGTTCGAATCCCAGAGAAATCGACTTCCTTGAGGTTCTGGACGGAAAAATCGAAGCCTTCGAATGCAACCTCTCCCCGCAGACCAAGTCAACACGGCATGCTCAATATTTTCTGAAAAATTATCCCGACAGCACGGTTTCTGTCGTTCACCCCCAAGACTGTATGCAACTTTTCCAAGATGCCTACCGAAGCAAGTCCGCGGTTGATTCTGTCTCCGAACTTGGCGCGCTGCTTCGCGGCTGAAAACCTGACTTCCAGCACTCTCGACAAAAAAAGATCAGAAGAGAACGCCCTGGCGTTCGTTTTGCTCTTCGACGGGAGAACTCACCGAGAGCCCCAGCAATCGAACGCCACGCGACGGAATATCAACGTCCGTGAGCAATGCCGTTGCTGCCCGAACAATCGAGTCTTTGTCCACCAACGGGGCATCGGCCGTCAGACTTCTCGTCACGGTGCGGAAATCAAAAAACCGCACCTTTAGCGTCAATGTTGTGCCGACAAACCGACTGCGATTGAGCCGCTTGAGCAGATCGTCAGCAAGAACCCCGATTTCTTCCAGAACGAAAGCCCGATCCGGGATGTCCACTTCGTATGTCACCTCGCAACCCACGCTCTTGCGGACGCGCTCCGACTGCACCGGACGATCGTCAATGCCGCGCGCAAACTTGTAGTACGTTACGCCCGCTTGCCCGAAATGCGACACGAGTTCTGCCAAGGGCATTTTCAAAAGATCCGCTCCGGTCTTGACTCCCATCTTGAGAAATTTTTCCTCCGTCACAGGACCCACGCCCCAAAACGCCTTGATGGGAAGCTGTTCAATGAAGTGCTGAGCCCGCGAAGGATGAATCGTGCACAGCCCATCGGGCTTACGCCAGTCAGAGGCAACCTTTGCCAAGAATTTGTTGTAGGAAACGCCGGCGCTTGCGACCAGGTGCAACTCGTTGCGAATATCCGCCTTGATCCGCTTGGCCACATCTACGCCGAGAACGATGCCCATCTTGTTATTTGTGACATCGAGATACGCTTCGTCGATCGAAATCGGCTCAACCAAATCCGTGTACCGGTGAAAAATCTCGCGGATCTGCATGCCGACTTCTTTGTAATGACTCATCCGACCTTCGATAAAGACCAGTTGCGGACAAAGCATTTTGGCTCGCGAGCTCGGCATGGCACTGTGCACGCCGAATTTTCTGGCTTCATAACTTGCCGTCGCCACTACGCCTCGCGAATCGGCGTGCCCCACCGCCACGGGTTTGCCGCGCAACTCCGGATGATCACGCTGCTCCACGGACGCGTAGAACGCATCCATATCAACATGGATGATCTTGCGGCTGGTGACGTTGACAAAGGTAGGTTCGGAAGTGCTCATGGCGAAAAGGATACTCACATTTCCGCTCAACTTGCCGCATCCCGTTTTTATGACGTAAAGAAATTTGTCCGTTTGACGCACAAAGACTCGTCTTTCCGTTAAAATTCGCGCCTTTTCCTGCATTGTTCGAATGCTGGTTTTGCTGTGCTCCGAAGCCTTGAGCTTGAAACTGCCTCTGTGAGTATTGCGGCTATTGGGCGCCCGACCCATCCGGCGCTGAAGGCTTGAGCCGCGCGTGATCCAATTTTCAGCCCGACTTTGTTTTAGATGGCGAGCTAAGTTCGCACTTTTGTTGTGCCCGTAGACGACAAATTCGGTCTCTACCAAAAATAAGTAAAACCGTGACCAATCTTTTTTCCGAACTCGGTCTGCCCAAGGCCGTCGTTGATGCTGTAACCGATCTTGGCTACATCACCCCCACTCCGGTTCAGCAACAAGCCATTCCCGCCCTTTTATCCGGCCGCGATGTCCTGGCGGCCGCTCAGACCGGCACCGGCAAAACGGCTGCCTTTGCACTGCCTGTCATCTCGAAGATGCTCGCCGCACCTAAAGCACGAGCTGCAAAAAAAGTGCGTGCGCTTGTTCTCGCGCCGACGCGAGAACTGGCCGCACAAATCGATGAAAACATTCGGGCATATTGCGCTCAAACCGAGCTCAACACCGTTTTGATTTTCGGCGGCGTCAACATTCGTCCGCAAACGGAAGCGCTGCTCAAAGGTTGCGACTTTCTCATCGCCACCCCCGGCCGCCTGCTCGATCATGCCGGCCAACTCAATGTTGACCTTTCCGAAGTGGAATTTCTTATTCTCGACGAAGCCGACCGCATGCTCGACATGGGCTTCATCCACGATATTCGCCGTATCGTCAAGCTGCTTCCCGCCAAACGTCAGACTCTGATGTTCTCGGCAACGTTCAGCGCTGAAATTCGTGAGCTCGCCGACTCCTACCTCAACAATCCCGTCTCAGTCGAAATTGCCAAGAACAAGGAAAGCACGCTGATTTCTCAGGAGGCCTGGAGCATCGCAAAGAAACGCAAACGCGAGTTGTTGCGCGACCTGATCGTGGACAATCAGTGGGATCAGGTACTTGTCTTTACCCGCATGAAACACACGGCCAATCGTCTGGCTTCCCAGCTTGAAAAAGACGGCATCGTCGCTGCCGCCATTCATGGCAACAAGAGTCAATCGGCACGCACCAAAGCGCTTGCCGGCTTCAAAGACAAGTCCATTCGTGTGCTGGTGGCAACCGACATTGCCGCTCGCGGCCTTGACATTGAAGGGCTCCCGCACGTCATCAACTACGAATTGCCCAATGTCGCCGAAGACTATGTGCACCGTATCGGCCGCACGGGGCGCGCGGGCGTTCCCGGGCACGCCGTGAGTCTCGTGAGCGACGATGAAAAGGATCTGCTGTCGGCCATTGAAAAGCTCTTGAAAAAGCGCATTGATCTCAAAAAGGCCGAAGGTTACGAAGGCGAACCGCCCGCAGACATCGTCGCCGACGAAAAGGAACGCGATGCCGCACGCAAGCGCGAACTTGAAAAATTGCGAGACTCCCGCCGCAAGCAGCGCAAAGAAAAACCCGCCAAAACCGAAGTTGCCAAGGAAGTGCACGAAGCCGTCAAGCTCGAAGCACAGGCCGCCGGACTATCTGACAATCCCGACGAACGCTTCGAAAAGAAAATTCGCCGCAAACCGCGGCAAAAGGCGACTGAAGCGCAGCAACCGCAAGTCAACAAGAGTCGTCGTACGCGTCGCGAACCGAATCCTGACGTCCGTGGAAACAACGGTCAGGCCGCACAGAATACCCAACGCACCAACGAGCGCAACGTCGTCAGTAAGGCTCGTCCCGCACGTCGGGGCACTCCGGGCAATGATCGTCGTTCTTCGCGCGCCTCGTGGGAGCCGGCCGATCCCTTTGCTCCGGAAAATCAGGCAATTTTCCTGCCCCAAACGATGCCCGGCAACTTCCGTTCACACCAGCGCAACAAAACTCCTCGCTCGGACAACCGTCGTGATCCTGAAAGCAACCGATTCGGTCAGGAACGTCGTCGCGGCAATGCCTCGAATATCAAGTCAACAGTGCAGCGCGCGCCGAAAACGGCCTATTCGGACTCGCGATTTGAGTCGGTGAGTTCAAATTTGCCGCCCGGCATGATTCTGCGCATGCGCCGCCGCTAAAATCAGCACTATGATCGCTTGCCAATCTACTTTTTCATTTCGCTTCGGCACCGCGGCTGTCGCCGCGCTTATTGCGGGCTGCGCCGGGCAGTCCGGTATCGAAGGCCAAGCCATCGATACCGAGTCTCGCCCTGAGACCAAAAACCTGTCGGTACTCATGGAAGCGGACGACCGCAAACAACTCACCTGCACCTCGATGCAACCTCTGTCAGCGCAACGCGCGCTCAATGAAATCGTGTTTTCCTGCCCTGAGTTCGACGTGCAGGCGACTTTAATCGAGATGCGCGATGCAGGCTGGCGTCTGGGGAGCGTTGATGTGGGCAGCGAAACCTCTCACGACGGCGTTGTGGAAATGCCGCTCACGATCCAGATCATTAAGCTTTTCTGACGCAGCAACCCACTACAACGATGCGCCGCCGATCCGTTTCGACGGCGTTTTTCATTTCTTCGGCCGCTTTTCCGCGTTCAACTTCCTAGAATGGATGTGCCAAGACCACAAGGTCTTTTTTGGAGAACCGATTTCTTATGTCTACCTCTGTTATCGAACGCTTGCAAGCGCTGCGCGACGAAATTCAATTCCTTGGGCTAAACGCCTGGCTCGTTACATCCGCTGATCCCCATCTGAGCGAACACCTGCCCGAACACTGGATGTTTCTGCGTTATCTTTCGGGCTTTACGGGATCCTACGGCTGCATGGTCATAACAGCCGATCGAGCCCTTCTTTGGACCGACAGTCGCTATTGGGAGCAAGCTGCACGACAACTTGAAGGCTCCGGAATCGAGCTCATGCGTTTCGGTGCGGAAGGCGTCCCCAACGCTCGTCAATGGCTCTGTGAGAACCTTCCGGAAAATGCACAGGTCGGCTGCGATCCGCTTACCATTTCCGAAAACGACTTCCGTCGCTTTGAAATCGCTTTTGCCGAACGCAGAATGATTTTGACGGGCTACATTTCCGTGACCGATCACGTATGGAAAGACCGTCCCCATCCGGATTCCGCTCCTATCTCGGTCTTTACGAACGCTCAGGAGTCTGTCGCCCGTAAGCTCGAAAAGGTTCGCAAAGCCGTGCATGCGGCAGGCGCCGATTCGCTTTTACTCGGCACGCTTGAAGACGTTGCATGGCTCACCAATCTGCGCGGCAGCGACATCGCCTGCACTCCTGTTTTCACGGCTTATCTCCTCGTCACGGACGACGATGTCACTCTTTACGTTGATCCGACGAAAATCCAAACGGACGACGTGAAGAAACATCTCAAGGCAAGCGGCATTTCCGTTATCGCATACTCCGACCGTCGCGCACACATCGCACAGCACCTCAACGGGCACAGCGTGCTTCTTGACGCCGACGCCGTCAACCACGCCGTCTATGCCCTTTTGGAGCAAGAAAGTTCCGCTTATGTCGTAGCCGGAGAGCGTCCTACGGCACTGTTAAAAAGCCGCAAAAACAAGGCTGAGCTTGAGCTTTTAAAGGAAACAATGCGACAAGACGGAGCCGCTTTATGCGAGTTTTTCGCCCGACTCGATGAAATGCTCTGGGATGGCGAAACGCCCACAGAGCAGGAACTTGCCGAGATGTTGCACGCGGAACGCGCCAAGCGCAAAGGCTTTGTCTGTGACAGCTTCCCCGCTATCGTCGCGTTCGGCGCCAATGCGGCTCTACCGCACTACAACCCGCTCACGGGCAACAATGCCAGCCTGCAGTTGGACGCCGACACTCTGCTTTTGATCGACTCGGGCGGCCAATACGAAGGCGGCACCACCGACATCACCCGTACGATTCTGGTCGGTCGCGCCACGGACGCCATGAAATCAGATTTCACAGCCGTTCTGAGAGGCCACATTGCTCTTGCCACCACCGTTTTTCCGAAAGGCGTGTTCGGCAGTCAGCTCGATACGCTCGTGCGCGCTCCCCTGTGGGAGATCGGAGCCGATTTCGGGCACGGTACAGGCCACGGCGTAGGTTTTTTCCTTTCGGTACATGAAGGCCCCGTGAGCATTTCCCCCCGAGCTCCTGTCAAAGAAAGCTCCCGCGTCGTCCCGGGACTCGTGCTCTCCAACGAACCCGGACTTTATCGTGCGGGGCAATACGGTATCCGCACGGAAAACCTGGTGACCCCCGTGGTTGACGAAACCATGCTCTCAGCCATGCAACCGATGCTGCGCATGCAAACGCTTTCTCTGGCACCGATCGAGACGCGGCTCATCAAAACCGCCATGATGACGCCGGTGGAAATCAACTGGGTCAACGACTATCACAATCGAGTACGCGAAGAACTCATGCCGCTTTTAAGCCCTCGCGCTCGCAAGTGGCTTGAGCGAGCCACTGAAATTATCTAATTAACGCCAGAAGACCGCCTGCGTGAGCTGGCGGATGAATGGCGTTCGAGCTTTGGTGAAAGCATACAAAAATCCTTCTTTTTGGTAGGATCGCGTGTATGAAAGTCAACTGCGCCTACAAATTCGAACTCATTCTGAAGCCCGAACAGCGGGCTAAGTGTGCTCAGTTTGTGGGTAATTGCCGCTACGTCTATAACAAGGCAGTTGAAATTCAGCTTCGGCAGCTTGAAACCAAACAGCCTTTTGTTTCCTACAAGGAACTGGCTTCTCAGCTGGTTGGCTGGAAGAAGGACGATTCAAGTCTCTGGTTGTCTGAATCACCAGCCCAGACCTTGCAGCAGACACTCAAGGATCTTGACCGAGGACTGATGTGCTTTAAACAGCGTAAAGGCGGCATGGTTCGGTACAAAGCCCGTGGTGACTGTGACTCGTTTCGTCTGCCTCAGCTTCTTGACGGTGACTTTGACGAGGCCAACGCCCGTATCCGCATTCCCAAAATCGGGTTTGTAAGGTACCGCAAATCACGCGACATTCAGGGAAAAGTCAAAAATCTCACGATTTCCATTGAAGCCGGACGCTGGTATGTATCCGTCTGTACGGAAATTGAGAATTTTCAGCCACAGGCAACACGAGACGGTGAAGTCGGCATTGACCTTGGCATTGTCCGTACCGTTCAGTTGAGCGACGGCACGGTCTATCGGCTGGACGTAAACGAAATCAAAAAGCTCGAAGACAGAATCGCGGTTTACCAGAAGCAGCTTGAGAGGAATAAAACCTCCAGGCAGAAACTGGCAAAACTGGGCAAAGCGGCTGACTTTGGCAAGAAAGTCCCGAACCGCAAGCGCAGGAGACTGAAAGCAAAGATTGCCAACTTGCACCGGCGCATTCGCAATATCCGCAAGGACTTCATGTTCAAAACTGCCAGAGCCATAGCGCAGAAGTATGGCTGGGTGGCAATTGAAGATCTGCAAGTTCGGAATATGACGAAGAGCGCTCGAGGAACGATCGAAGAGCCGGGAACCAACGTGAAGGCAAAGAGCGGCTTGAACCGTTCTTTGCAGCGCGTTGCCCCCGGAGCTTTCCGGCGAATTCTTGAGTGGCAGGTTTTCAAAGCGGGAGGGTATGTGGATGCTGTGTCACCGCAGTACACCAGTCAGACATGTCCGCACTGCAGGCATGTGGCAAATGAAAACCGGCCTACGCAGGCGCTGTTTTGTTGCGTGAAATGCGGCCTCACGTCCAATGCAGACGTCGTAGCCGCAGAGAACATTTTGAGGAAGAGCCGGGCGGGCTCAGATCGTCTGTGAAGTGAATCCCGTTGGGGATCAGCAACAGAAACCAACTTGCAGCAGGCAATGCCAGCCAGCAGGAATCCCCCGTCGTGAGTCGGTGGGAGGATGTCAATTGACTTGTTTTTGGCAGCTTCCGACTACACTGATCTCAATCAAGTCTCTAAAATTAAGGGTTACTACTGCTTTGGGCGTCCCATTTTGCCCGCAAAGCTCGGCACAATATGGGATTCACCCCGACTAGTCAGTTAAGTCTTAAAAATTCATATGCTCAAACGGCGTTGTCAACGGCTCGGGTGCGCTGTGCACGCGGGCTCGGCGGCGTTGTTCTCAAAAACAACATGACTTTATTGCCTCGCTCTTTCGCTCGTGCGGGTTTTGCCGCTTGCGCCGGACTGATGTGTTCCGCTTTGTTGCTTACGGGATGCCAGGAAAAAAAGGCTGTCCAGGTGCAACGTCCGCCGATTCCCGTCACTTACGTCACTGCCACGATTGCCGATGAAAACATCTGGGTCGAAGCGCTGGGCGAAACCGAAGGCATCAAGCAGGCCGAGGTACGTGCACAAGTTTCCGGCATCCTCGAAAAAATTGCCTACAAGGAAGGCGATCGCGTCAAGGAAGGCGATACGCTCTTTTTGATTGATCAAGATACGTACCGTGCCGCCTACAACGCTGCCGTCGCCGAACGCAAGCAGGTTGAAGCGCAACTTGTGCAGGAACGGCGCGAAGCCGAGCGATACAAGCGGCTCTACGAATCCAAGGCCACCAGCAAAAAAACCTGGGACGATGCGCAAAGCGCCGTAGACATTCGTGTTGCAAACCTTCGCATGGCCAGGGCCAATGAAGAGAGTGCCCGCATCAATTTAGAGCGCACCGCCGTCAAAGCCACCAGCGACGGCATCGTGAGTCGTTCGCTTGTCAACACCGGCACGCTCGTGAGCGCCACCGATACGCTTCTGGCCACAATCACGCAACCCGAAGAAATGCGCATCGTGTTTGCGGTGAGCGAACGCGACCTTGATGGCGCGACCATCACTCTCGAGAACAAAGTGCGCCTGCGTCTGGACAACGAAAAGACAGTGGACGCCAAGCTTGATTATGTTGCTCGCCAGATTGACCCCACAAGCGCATCGCTGATGATGCGCGCCAAAGTACCGGCCGGAACGCCGGGCGTTGTTCCCGGTCAGTTTGTGCACGTTCAACTCCAAACGCGCGTTGAAAAATACGCAATACGCGTACCGCAGCGCTCCGTCATTCAAAAGCCCGACGGAACCTATCAGGTATACGTCATTCGCGGCGACGTCGCTCGCGCGGTTCCCGTAACAGTCGGCCTCTGGAAAGACACGGACTGGATCATTCTTTCGGGGCTCGAAGCCGGAGACAAAGTCGTGACTGATCAGATTCAACGTATGCGCGACAAGCAGCCTGTCACGCTTGTTGAAAAGAAGTAACGGCGGAGGTTACGAAACAAAATGCTCAGTGACCTTTGTATTCGACGCCCAATTTTTGCCACCGTTCTGTCCATTCTGATCGTTCTGGCCGGTATTGTTGCTATGCGCGTACTGCCTATGTCGCAGTACCCCAATATCACCCCTCCCACCGTCACCATCTCAACTCAGTACGAAGGCGCCAACGCCCAGACGCTGGCCCGTACAGTGGCCGCACCGATTGAAGATCAGCTCTCGGGCATTGAAGGCCTCATCTATTACACCACCTCCATTCGTGCAAACGGCGAAGTGCGCATTCAGTGTGTGTTCGATGTCGGCACCGACCCGAACTACGCCATGCTCGAAATCAACAACCGCGTGCGTACGGCCGAGCGTCGCCTACCCGAGCAAGTTCGCCAAAACGGCGTTAACGTCCGCAAGCGCTCCGATGAAGTGTTGATGATGGTGGCGATGTACTCTCCCGACGGCTCTCTGACGCCGACGGAAGTGGCTGACTACGCCCTTTTGAATGTTGTCGACTATCTGAAACGTTTGCCTGGCATCGGTGACGTGAACATTTTCGGCAATACCGAAAGCGCCATGCGTATCTGGCTTGACCCCCAACGAATGGCTCGTATGGGCGTAACGGTTCAGGACGTCGAAGACACTGTCAACGACAAAAATATGGAACGCGGTGCGGGTACCATCGGCGGCATGCCGACAACTTCCACGCAACAGCTCTACTACACCACGCAAAGTCCCGGCCGTCGTTTGACAACAGCCGAATTCGGCGACGCCATCATTAAAAACGACGCCAACGGTTCGCCCATCCGAATCCGCGACATCGCCGATGTGGAAGTCGGCAAGCGCAGTTATGAAACCGTGAACGTTTTTAACGGTAAACCGTCCATTACGATCGGTATTTATCTGCAGACCGGCGCCAACTCCATGGCTGCCGCCGAGGCTGTCAAAGCCGAACTAGATCGCGTTGCCAAAGATTACCCCGAAGGCAAAATCGCGCATGAAATCACCGACGACACGACGGTGTTCGTGAAAGCTTCCTTGCACGAAGTGCTTAAGACTCTGGGCGAAGCCGGTCTTTTGGTGTTAATCGTGGTGTTTCTGTTTCTGCAAAACCTGCGAACGACACTCATCCCGATGCTCGCTGTCCCGGTCTCCCTGGTGGGTACCATGGCCGGCCTTTGGGTCATGGGCTTCTCACTCAATACGCTAACGCTCTTTGCCATGACGCTCGCCATCGGCATCGTGGTTGACGACGCCATTGTGGTGTTGGAAAACATTGAGCGTTTGATGCGCTACGAAGGGTTAAGCCCGGTTGAGGCTGCCAAAAAGGCCATGAAGGAAGTAGCCGGCGCCTTGATCGCCATTGTGCTCGTGCTGTCGGCCGTGTTCACGCCTGTGGCATTCTTGGGCGGCATTGCGGGCGAACTGTACCGACAATTTGCCATCACGATTGCTGTGAGCGTCTGTTTGTCGGGCTTTGTGGCTCTGACTTTGACACCCGCCTTGTGCGCTGTGCTTCTGAAAAACGAAAAGCCCAGTACTAATCGATTCTTTCAGGGCTTTAACCACGGCTTGTCACGTTTTACGTTCGGTTATCTGCAGTTCGTAAAGCTTGCCCTGCGGTTTAGGTTTCTGACGGCCGTTTTGTTGGTTGCCGTGATTGCCGGCTGCTGGCAGTTCGTCAAATCAACGCCCACGAGCTTCGTGCCAAACGAAGACCAGGGCATTATCCGCATGAGCATGCAGCTGCCCGACGGTACGTCCTTTAACCAAACTGTTCAGGAAACCGAAAAAGTTCGCAAAGACATTACTGAAAATCTGGACAATGTTCAGAGCATTCTGGTGATGACAGGCTTCGACACGCAAGCAAGCGACATCCGTCCCAATACCGCCACCTACATCGTTCGCCTTGTCGATTGGGATTTGCGCGAGAAAGACTCAGCGCAACTGCGCCGAGAAATGCAGGCCATTGCGGATAAAAGTGCCGATTCCGTCTCGGTGACCACGCTACCCGCATCCATTCGCGGTCTGGGCTCCACCAACGGCTTTACGGGCTTTTTGCAAGCGCGCGGCAATGATGATCCTGCCGCCTTGAAGCAAGTCACGGACGACTTCATGGCCGCTTTGGCTGCAAGACCGGAATTGACCAGTCTGCGCACGTTGTTGCGCGCCAATATTCCGATGCTGCGAGTTGAGCTCGATGAAGACAAGGCCATGCGTCTGGGCATCTCGACAAGTCAGGTCTACGATACGCTCTCAACGCTGTTTGCCGGCAACTACGTCAATGACTTCACGCGTAACGGCCGCACCTATCGCGTCATCATCCAGGGTAATGCAGAGTCTCGCCAAACGCCTGAAGACTTCGGGCGTGCCTGGGTCAAAGCCTCTTCGGGCGAGATGGTGCCGCTAGGTTCGCTTCTAAAAGTAAGCCGCATCTCCGGCTCCGATTCGCTTCGCCGCATGAACGGCTATCTGGCTGCACAATTCCTGGGAGCGGCGGTTGAGGGCGTCAGTTCGGGCGAAGCCATCCGCATCGTGGAAGAAATTGCCGAAGAAATTCTCCCCGAAGGCTACGGCATTGAATGGACCGGTCAGGCGTGGCACGAAAAACGAATCGGAGCTTCCTCGTCGACGGCTATCTTTTTCGGTCTGATTATCATCTTCCTGATTCTGGTTGCTCTTTACGAGCGCTGGTCGCTTCCGATTGCCGTGGTGCTGGCGATTCCCTACGCCGTATTGGGCGCCTTCGTTTCGCTTTGGTTCAGGGGCGCGGCCAACGACATCTACTTCCAGATCGGTTTGTTGGTGCTGATCGGCTTGACGGCCAAGAACGCCATTCTGATCGTGGAATTTGCCGTATTGAAGATGGAGGAAGGCCTGAGCGTCTTTGACGCCGCCATTGAAGCCGCCCATCTGCGTCTGCGCCCGATTCTGATGACCTCTCTGGCATTCGTCCTGGGCGTGATGCCGCTC
>ENA-OPDW01001438-OPDW01001438.1-human-gut-metagenome-genome-assembly--contig:-NODE-1438-length-13329-cov-47.051379_pt1 | contig 13329 bp, 13 predicted proteins | sample MGYA00241264_ERZ501508 | MGnify/ENA primary metagenome ERZ501508 (study PRJEB25962, sample SAMEA2042575) | human gut metagenome | biome: human gut; feature: human-associated habitat; material: faeces...
CGGTGCTCAGAACCGCTACGCTCTAAGGTTGGCGGGGCATCAAAGCCCTCGCCATATTATGCGGGATGGGACCGCATGGGGATTGCAGTTTATAGTTTACAGTTAATAGTTAATAGTTTACGATTGATTTCGTGGTTATTTGCTGATAACTTGCAGATTTCTTGTGATTTTCTTGGTGGCTTCGGGAAAAAAGCGTAATCTTGGCGGCAAGTTATATAAACTAAATAATAATGTGATTTTCAGAAATGGTTTGATGATAATGACAAGAATGGACTGGAATATAGACCTTTAACGTTAAAATAATGCAAGAAGTTTGGCGGTGTGAGGGGAAAAAAGTATTTTTGCAACCTAATTCAGTAAAACGTTTAAAAGGAGAAGATTATGAAACAGATATTAGTTACGGTAGATACTAACCAGCCTCTGCAAAACATTCGTAAGGCTATTAATATGCTTCGTGGTGTTGTGTCAACTACAGTTGTAAAAGAGCCTGTCTTGACAAAGACACAGAAGCAGCAAGCTTTTGTGAAGGAAAGTTTGACAAGAGCATTGCAGGAAGTGAAACTTGCTAAGTTGGAAGGAAGAAAGCTACCAGATGCAAGGGATTTATTAAAAGATTTAGAAATGGAAGATTGACATGAAAATACATGTTGAATATGGCTCTGAGTTTAAAAGACAGTTTAAACGTTTGGCTAAAAAATATCATTCATTGAAATCTGACTATGATGCTTGGTTAGATGAAATTTACAAGAATCCTCTTGTTGGAGATGACCTTGGTGGTGGCGTTCGTAAGATAAGAATGACCATTGCTGACAAGGGTAAAGGCAAAAGTGGTGGTGCAAGAATCCTAACTCTTAATGTAAAAGTTAGTGAGGATGGTATGAATGTAACTCTTCTTACAATCTATGACAAGGGAGAAATCTCTAATGTCAAGGATGAATTTATAAAATTCTTGATAAAAAACTTATAAGCAATAATTCCCAATCTGTAAGTTGATTGGCTTACGGATTGGGAACGAAGATAAACGTTTAAATGTGGAAGTTTACTTCTTTCAACCACTTTTTTATATACCTTTGCGTTCTTTTCTTAATCGTCTGACTTCTCTGATTTCTTCATTGATCTCATCGAGGGGGAGTTCTGAGGTTTCACCTCTTTCTGCTGGTTGTCCATACGGACTGTCATTGCTGTCTGTACCATAAGCCTAAAATGTTTAATTAATAATCATTCTGACTGCAAATATACATCATTATGACGTAAAATGGTGCGACAGCATTAATAATTTAATATAGATATAAATAGTTGAATGAATGATATAACTGCTATTTTCGCTTTCCTGAAGTATTGCCTTGGATATAAGAGGAATATGAGTAGGATGGTTGCTGGTATGGACTGGCAGGAGCTTTATTCCTTTGCTTCTAAGCAGGCTCTGCTGGGGCTTTGCTTTGAGGGTATTGAACGATTGGGGAAGGAGTATTCTGAGGAGCTGAGGCTGAACCCGATAGGGAGGGAACTGCTGATGACTTGGATGGGTAAAGCGCAACAGATTCGCAGACAGAACATGAAGGTGAATGCTGTTGCAAGCAAACTCTATTCTATGCTCAGAGAGGATGGACTTAGGTGCTGCATTCTGAAAGGACAAGGGAATGCCTTGATATATCCAAATGCGTATTCTCGTAATCCTGGGGATATTGATGTATGGGTGAATGCTAGTAGGGAGAGGATTATGGAGTATGCTCAAAAGAAGTTTGAACTGGGGGATGATATCAGACTGCAGCATCTAGAGACTTCTCTTGATGGAGTTCCGGTGGAGCTGCATTTCTTTCCTTGCTCCATGAATAATCCTATCTATCATGCCAGATTGCAGAAATGGTTTCGAAGGAATGCGGATCTGCAATGTTCGCATATTGTGGGGTTGCCCGATGGGGCAGGGGATATTGCTATACCAACGACGGCATTTAATGTTGTTTATCAGCTGACGCATCTGTATCACCATTTCTTTGATGAAGGAATTGGAATGAGGCAAATCATTGACTACTACTACGTTGTTTGCGACTTTTATAAAGTCTATCAAAATTCTTCTAAAATCACCCCGTCCCTCTTTACCATTAAAGAGGGCTCCACCTCTCACCCCGCCCCTCTCACCCTCAGGGGAGAGGGAGGAAACCGCCCTACTCGGTGCTCGGAACCGCTACGCTCTAAGGATGGCGGACCATCAAAGGTCTCGCCAGACTGTGCGGGATGGGACCGCCTTTCTATAGAGGGGGATAATTCTGCTGGTTCTACTACTGTTGTTACTTCTTATGCCTCTACAGCTTTAGATGTGGCGCAGAGAGAACTGAAGTATTTGGGATTGTGGAAGTTTGCAGGGGCGGTGATGTATGTTCTGAAGGAGGTGCTTGGATTGGCTGAGGATAAGATGATTGTGCCAGTGGATGAGAAGCGTGGGAGGTTGCTGTTGGCAGAGATTCTGGATGGTGGTAACTTCGGTAGGCACTTCTCTAAGTATGGTGGGTTTACGCATCAGAGTATGGGGAAGAAGTATTTCCTGAAGATATGGAGAAATATGCACTTCGTTCGATATTATCCTGCAGAGGCGCTTTGTGAGCCATTGTTCCGTACTTGGCACTTCTTCTGGAGACTAAAATATAAAAAATAAATTAATCAAATAATTAATTGAAATAACTCTGTTTATGTTTATCGAGATGCAGATAGGTAATCAGCTAGATGAGGATGCCTGTCTGCACTTCGATTATCAATGATAATCATAATGAAGAAAAAAGTATTTGTAAGCGGTTGCTATGACCTGCTACATTCTGGTCATGTGGAGTTTTTCCAGCAGGCATCACAGTATGGTGACCTTATGTAAGCATGTATCATCCGGGATGGGCGATTACCATCTCGCTGGAACCGACCTTTGAGGTGCGCGACCGCTGCGGTCTGTCTACCTCTACCCGTAAGATGATTCAGAAGATATGGCCGGTGAAGTTGCCGAAGATGGATCCGGAGATGCTTGCCCGACTGGTATTCTGCTTTGAGAACAATCCGGAGCGTCACGATGGTATCATCTCGGGTGCCCAAGATTCTATCGGTATCTGTGTTCCCGGTCTGGTGCGTCATTATTATGACAATAACTTCTGGCCGGAGAAGATTGAGAGTACGCAGGATGAGATGACTCTCCGTTTCCTGGAAGACCATCTGGTGATGATTCCGATGGAACCGAGAAGGCCGGGATGCAGTGTGGTGGAAGGTAAGGAGCAGCCTCTTCTTCATGTGGGGATTTGCCCATGGCATCCTGGAGGTGCTGAATCCGCATTTCCAGGAGTCGTTCCATATCAGCAAGGCGATGTCGGCCCTGACGCAGGCTGCTGTCTATTGTGCCTACTTTCTGATGGCACTGGTTCTGTCAAGGATCAAGTTGCCGGACCCAAGGAGAGCGCATGAGGCGGATACGAACGAGATGGTGGAGGAGAAGCCGATGCGAGTGATGGCATTCGGTTTCGGTATGCTGACCTTGTTTCTTTATGTGGCAGCCCAGACGGGTGTGAACAGTTTCTTCATCAACTATGCAGAGGAGAGTATTCATATAGAGAAGCAGGCTGCCAGTCTGTATCTCGCCTTTGGCGGAATGGGCCTGTTCTTTATCGGCAGGTTGGCAGGTGGTGTGATTATGAATTATATCCAGCCAAGGCTGGTGCTGCTGGTCTGTGCCATCCTCACCTTTGTAGCCACATTGATTGTGGTGGTATGTAGCGGCACCTTATCTCTCATTGCGTTCTTCGCCCTGTATCTGGGAGAGAGCATCATGTTTCCGACTATCTTCTCACTGGCATTGAGGGATGCGGGTACAAAGACCAAACTTGCCTCTTCATTGCTTATCATGACGATAGTGGGTGGTGCGGTTGCTCCAGTAATCATGGGGTATATAGCGGATACTACGGGGAGTATGGCGATTGCATTTCTTATACCGCTGGTTTGTTATGGGGTGATTGGAGGGTATGCTGCAATGACGAGATGCTCTTCGACTGATATTAAGAGGGGGCTGAAAGAATGATAAATTTAGGGAAATGCTTCCCTACCCAATGATAAGTTTGTTTCAGGGGTTTGGGGGTAGTATCCCGTTTTATGGTGTGTGATTATGGAAAATATTGTTAGGCCTCGGTTGAATGACTATCATGGAATTCTGCTGCTCCAAGATAAGGTTGATTTTGTTATACCATTCTTGGATGAAGATATTCCATTGTATGTTGATCCTTTTTTGTTGTGGAAATCTCCATCTCAAATGGATAATGGATTACATGATTCAATCATACAAAATTTCAACCATTTGGGGTATTTAGTAAAACAGGGAAAAGAGAAAGATGCATTAAATCTCCTCATTGGACTTTCGGAATGTGAAGCTGTTGGTCTTGGTACATCTAAGACGAGGAAAGGGTATCGTATTGGGGAAAAGGTTGCCAATGATATTCTGAAACTATTTAGCGATATTCCTCAACTAAAGACTAATGGATTTACTCACATAGAAGAGGTACAACTGTTGGTCGGACAAATCGCGAAGGACAGAATCAGCGATATTGCTTGTAATCTTATTTCATCTTTCCTCATTGATTACACAATACAAAGGTGCGAAGAAAACAAAATTCCCATGGAACGAGTAGCCATAGAGTCTGTATATGATTCTAAGTCACATACTCTGAAAACAGAAATGGTATTTCTTCCTGTTGATCCTAATACAAAACAGCCCATTCTGTTGGTTCCCAAACGTTGGTTACGCTTTTCATCATGGATAGGAATGGATGATTACTATTCAAATTACTATTCGGAAAATGTTGATAAAGGGGCGTTTTTCAAAGACAGAATAAGAATTATAGATTACAATAGACGAAATTATGATTTCGTAAAAGGATATATCGAAGCAAAAGAGCGTTCAAATGCGGACTGCCATAACGATCCATTGTTTATGCAGCTTCCATTGACTTCTGCTAAACGTAAAATGCGAGAGATTACCAAACTACCAACAGGAAAGGAAAACAATGCCGATAAGAAATACGAAGGATATATAGTCCAGTTGTTGGCATCCTTGTTATATCCTCATTTGGATTTTGCACAAGGACAGTGTCGAACTGAATCAGGCACTCAAATCAGAGACTTGATATTTTACAACAATCAATCTATCCCTTTCTTTAAGGAGTTGTATGATACCTATGGTTCAAAACAGATTGTCTTTGAGTTGAAGAATGTGGAAGCTTTGAATAGAGACAATGTGAACCAACTGAATCGGTATTTGAATGATAACTTGGGAAAATTTGGCGTGTTTGTTACACGGCACAAGCCGCCAAAAAATATTCAAAAGCATTTGATAGACATTTGGTCTGGACAGCGAAAGTGCATCATTGTACTTGATGATACTGACTTACAGATGATGACTGACATATTTGAAAACAAGCAACGTTTACCTTACGAAGTCATCAAAAAGAAATATTGTGAATTTATGAGAAAATGTCCAACTTAAAATAAAAATTTGACAATGGAAGCAAAAAATGTATTAGAACAAGTAAGAACATTGAAATTTGAGTTTCAGGCTTTATCAAGCAAGAAACCAAATGATACTCTTAATAAATTTAAAGTAAAATACGTCAATCAAACTTTGACTGATGCTAATAAAGTACTTGGTGAAGATAAACCATATAAAGACTTTGACGTATTTTGTGACGAAGATCTTCCTACAAATAGTGATGTTCTGATGATATTAAGTTTATATTTAAATAAATTGGCTGTCCATGCATAGAAAAGATGTTGAGCGGTATGATGAATTAAATTCTAAACTAATATCGCTAAAAGGAGACATTGCGTTACTTTCTGCAAAGAAACCTAACGAAACTGTCAATGAGTTCAAATTGAAATTAATCAATAAAATGTTGGCTCAAATTAATGATTTGATAAAAGAATTCAAGCCTGAGAATGATTTTGAGGCTTTTGATCTTGATGTGTTGCCGACAAATAGTGATGTCCTAATGATGTTAAACCTGTATTCGAATGGTATGCGCAGATTCAAGGATGCAAATTCTATTGAGAACTCAAAAATGGATGAGTGGAATACTAAGTTTACCTCCAAAGTTTGGGATATTGAAGATTAATCATATATAATTTGACCTATGCCAAAATCAATTTTTAGAATTCTCGCATTCAAATGTTTGCGACCAACCTATCCTGTAGGAGGGGAACTTCATTATGTTAGTCGTATGCAACGTTCCTTAGCCAAGGAAAGCAGATGGTACACCTTTTATAATAAGGCATCAATATCTGAAGATGGACGAACGGTCGTTATACCCAATGGTTTTACTGAAGACACCATGCTGTATGATTCTGGCAGTATAAGTGTAAGCATTAGTGCCATTGTTGGCGAAAATGGAAGTGGCAAGAGTTCAATCCTTGATATGATGGTAAGAACTTTGAATAATATTGCCACTGCCTTCCTTGGAGAAAAACCTCAATATGCAGCTGCAGAACATGTACATTACATAGAATATGTATATGGAAGTATTCTCTTTTTGCAAGGTCATGAGATTAAGAGAATAGATGTTGAAGGAAGAAAGATACAATTAGTACATTACAGAGTTTACAATGGTAATGGAGTTGCACAAGATAGGATAGAGTATCATATGAGTAATAAGGAAGTTTTACTTGATGTACGAAATAACAATGTAAATAACTTGTTGTCTCGAAGGACACAAAGCATGAGGAAACTTGCAGAACTTTTCTATACTATTGTTTGTAACTATTCCCTTTACGCATACAATCCAAGTGACTATTGGGAAGAATATACCAACGAGGAACGTATAGATAAGATTCGTCCTAAGCAGAATTATCTGAAATATCCATATCTTAGGTGTTGGTTGACAGGACTGTTCCATAAAAACGATGGTTACCAAATGCCTTTAGTACTAAACCCTATGCGAATGAATGGCGTTATTAATGCTCCAAAAGAGAACAGACTAGCCAAAGAAAGATTACTGTCTATGCTCTTCTATAAAGAGGACAATAACGAAAATGCCAGCTATTATCCATTCAGAATCATAAACAAAAACCATGTTATTGTAGCTTTATCCCTGAATGGTTTACGTGATGAGAATTATATTTGGACGAGAGATTGGATGATAGAAAAAGGACTGTTTGGAATCCGCAGTCGTTTATATAGAGACTTTGAAAGGATTAGCAATGAAATTGTTAACTATTTGGTAGATATGGAAGGAATAGATACCAATGGAGCCAAGCACAAGCTAGCTTGTCGATATGTTGTCTATAAAATTCTTAAGATAGGAAAAAACTACAAGAAGTATAATAAAATCCTTAGTAACCTACGCAAAGCCAACTGTAGTTTGGACTTACTGCATCATCACATAGATGAGTTGTTATATGATTATTCCCATATAACTATGAAGCTTAGGCGTACTCTTATGTATCTTGAAAGCGAAATCTATGATAATGGTAGGCAAGTATATAAACTTAAAGATATAGAAGAAAAAGCAAAGACTTTTATTGCTGATTATAACCAATTTAACGGGTTACCACATAGAGAATTAGCAGATTTTTTGCCACCTCCCATATTTGATATAGAATTTCAAATTGTAAAACGTGAAAATATTGACGAGAATGGCAACTATAATGAACAAAATATTATTCCGTTCTGGAGCCTAAGTTCTGGAGAGCGGCAAATAGCATACATTATCAGCAATTTTGTCTATCATGTTGTAAATATCAACTCTGTTCATTATAACGAAGTTGATGTGGTGGCGAACCAACCTCTGCTAAAATACAAGTATATCAACGTGATATTTGATGAAATTGAGTTGTATTTTCATCCAGACCTTCAACGTCGTTTTCTTTTCCTTATCGTTGAAGCGTTGAAAAGTATTCATATTGAATATATAGAAGGTATAAACATATTATTGGTTACTCATTCTCCTTTTGTTTTGAGTGATTTACCTAAGAGCAATGTGCTTGCGCTATCGAGAACAAATGAGGATGTTGTAGGGGAAACTTTCTGTGCCAATATTCAAGAGATGTTAGGCCAAAACTTCTTTATGGAATATTCCATGGGCAAGATTGCACAAAAACAAGTCGAGGAAATATTCTGCACATACAATCATATTGCAGGAAATGAACATGTTGAAATCAGCGAGGAGGATTGGAAAAGATTTTCATATGTTACAAGCATTGTTGGTGATGAGTACCTTCATTCATCTCTGTCAAGAGTTATGAAGATTCTTGAAAGCTATAGAAATGGGAGGATTGGGCAATGATAAAAATGAATTATGGTGATGGTGAACATCGAAAGATGTTGGAACAAAGTTTTGTAGCTTTACTTGACAATGAAACAGACCGCCAGAAAGAATGGGTAAGACTGCGCAAAAAACTGTATGGTATTGATCCAACATTTAAAACGCTTCTTCCTACTCAAATGAAGAAGATTATGATTCTATCTTTTGATAAATTGGCTAACATTTATGAAAGATATACTGATTTGGGTTATAAAAAAGGAGTAGAGTTGCATGATGACCTAAAAGTCTTATTCAGCTATGAGGCAAAAGAAACAAATAGTAAAGGGCATAAATACAATGCTATGCGTTCTGCATTTGTAAGCTTCTTTACAGATAAGAAAAATGGATTCAACCTTCATACATGCTATTACTGTGATATGTCATACATCAATTATTTTGCATACAAAGGAGGGAAAAGAACACAATTCGACTTAGACCACGTGCTTGATAAGGGACGTTGTCCTATTGTTGCTTTGAGTTTATATAATTTTGTACCTTCATGTCCGACCTGCAATGGTCCACACATAAAAGGACAAAGGCATTTGGTAGCAAATCTTGCTCAAAGAATTAAACTAAGTCCGACATCAGAACAATATGATTTTGAAAACCGAGCGCATTTTTGGGTAAGACCAGTTTCTGGCATTGTGAAAAATGTTGGTTTTTTGAAGCATCAAAATGACTATATGCTTGATATAGATACAAGTATGGATTCTGATTATGAAAAGGAAATCGACTTATTCTTTTTGCGAGACAGATATAACTTCCATAAATGTGAAGCACTTAGATTGGAAGATTTGAAAAGACAATACACTCCTGCTAAAATAAAAGAAATGGCGCGAATCATTTGTAATATAGGGAAAAAACAAACAAAAACGACCAATCTTGTTGCAAATGCTGTTATCCAACAAATTAGAGCAGACTTATTTGAAAATGATTTCATGAATAAACAGCATCGTGCTTTCGGAAAACTACATAATGATATACTCAATGGATAATATCACCCAACACAAATCATTCCTCTGGCATCTAGACATTGAGCCATTTACCTGGAAGACTTGTTACGGAGAGCAATGCCCATCCTTTGTTACAGAAGAGAACAAAGAAGTATGGCGGCGTTACTTGGTAAAACTCATCAAGAAGCATCTGAAGGCTGAGGTGATGAATACTCCTGAGTTCAGGGAGATTGAGACGATGGTGAGCTATGAGAAGCTGGTGCGCATCAAAAATGATGAGCAGCGCAAGCGGATGATGGAGAGACAGCGGTATTGGGCTCGGATGGAGCGGCCGAGGATCAACTATATTCCCAAAGGGCTGAGTGTGGATTATGAGGAGGAATACTCCAAATATCTCCTGCAGGAAGTGAGCTTTGAGCCGAGGGACAATGATGACTTCATGGCTCTGCTACGGCTTTTGGAGCGTTGGCACAAGAAGTCTATTCCTCAGATATTGGCCAAGAACAGGCCTGATGCTGCTTATGGTATCGCTATGGCGCTATGCAAGCATATACCATTGCTTATCAACCGAGACGACATACAGGATTTGATTGGTGAGTACAAAAGGCGTATCGGTAAGCTGTTATTTGACAGTTATCAGGCTTTGGTGGTTGCTGTCAAGGCTTGGAACCATGAGGAGAAGAGGCAGGAGGTATGTCGTTTCATTGCAGAGACGGCTGTTCAATACCCAAATCATCGGGGCATGAAGAAGAAACTGATGGATTTGATGCCGGTGGAGCCTTTTCATGGGGAGCCTTTGGCTGTGGTTCGTGAGCCGAATGAATTGGAGAGCTCTCTGATGTAGATATTTTTTTCTGGTTATTTTTGACTTTACATACTGACATTTATATAGGACATGATGAGAAATGCACCTGTAATTTTACCTGTGTTTACAACGAGTGTGCCTTTGGATTTTCCGTCTGAAGGCACGTTTGCGTTCAATAAAAAGACCAACAAGCAGTTGGAGGTGACGGTGAGGATCAACGAGCACCAGTACTTCAACATGAACTTCCTGAACCATGACGGTTACATCATGGCATGTTGCCGATGGGCGCATGTTCTTGATTTTGCTGAGAATGGTTATGACCGTTTTGAGCGCATCATCAAGAAACATTTCCGGAAGAAATATCCAGTTATCAGCAGTTTGTATGGACAGCATACTGATACGGCTGAGGACATTCACATATCTACTATCGGCTTTGAGGGGAATCCCAAGGAATGGTACATCTCCATGCGCATCTATGGCGAAAAGTTCGATGACCTGCTGCACGGCAATCTGCTGATGAACGTGGCCTTTGCCTCTGCCGTGGGTAATCTGTGCATGGCAAGCGTGGATGTGTTCCGGGAGATTATGAAGAGTGATGCCAAGCAGCCGAAGATGTTGTTGAAGGAGTTGACGGGTATGGACTCAATTGACAAGGGGTTTGACTTTGGCAATTATCTCGATGCCCGAAATCCTGAGACGGGCGAGATCATATCGACAGCAAGAGAGGATGGCAAGGCTTCGGGGGTGGACTTGCCGAAGGAAATGGAGATGCCTCAGAGTATGGAGGTTTATCCTGTCATCTGCTATCTTCCTATCTTCATGAAGTCGCTGAAAGACATGGATTTTGTCACATTTTGCAATGCCTTGTATTTTGAAATTCATGGCATGATGAGCAAGTTGGAGCAATTTGGGTTCTTTTCTTCCGATGAGTTGGGGGAATTGGAGAAGAATATTGCTTGCTTGGGTGACAAGGTAATTGCTGGAGAAGATGCTGCTGCTAAGCGGGAGGTGATTTCTTCAACTGTTTATCAGTTGTTATCGAAGATGCGCGACTTATTATTGGATGAGAAATTTCAGGTAAAGGAGACTCTGGAAGGTAAGTTGGCCTTGGAACTGGATGTCTATATCAGGAAGCTCATCTGGAGGAAATGGGACACGACCTATCTGGAAGAACAGATTAAGCAGGAGAATGAGATTGCTGCGAAGGTGGAGGCAAATCAGGTTCTTGTCAAGAAAAAGAGTGCTGAATTGAAAGCCGTCATGGAGGGCATGTCATTCAATGCCTTTTTGGTATTCCACAGCAAAATAAACGAATTGATGAAGGGTAGGAAGGCTACTTTGATAAAGTATGTTTTTCTTACTTCAGAGATTCTGAATGATCATCAGCGTAATTGGGCGGGTGCCTACTACTGGCACAACAAGGAGTATGATGAAAGGCAATATAGGAGATACAGGTGTCAGGCTGAAAGCCTTGTCATCCTATTTTATGAAAGTATCCTGAGTGGTACGCTCTATGACAATCATGCCAGAACGAGATATGCTAAAAAGATTTATGGCATGATAGAGGAACTGATGAACAGAGACTGGAGCAAAATGAATGAAACGCTTAAATAATTCTATTGGGTGATGAAAATCAAACTTTATGATTATCAGGAGGACATGAAGGGGCGCATTGAAGGTGCGTTGCGCCTTCATCGGTCCGTGATGGCACAAATGCCAACGGGAACAGGTAAGACATACCTGTTAACAGCAGTTATAGACTCTTTCGTGAGCAACAATCCAATGGAGAAAGTATGGATTGTAGCCCATAGAAGAGAGCTGGTGTCGCAGATAGACGAAACCGTAAGAAAGTTCCATTCTTATTTCGCATCAAACACCTCTTCCTTATTGTCATCCGTCAAGGCTATGTCCATTCAGTGGCTGATGAGACACTATGACGAGATAGAGGAAGAACCGGGAATGATAGTGATTGACGAGGCGCACCATGCCCTTGCCAAGACCTATAAGGAGATGTGGGAGAGATTCCCGAATGCTAAGTTCCTGGGACTGACGGCTACACCTTGCCGATTGAACGGTAAGGGTTTTACTGATCTGTTTGACGTATTGGTGCAGTCGTGGAGTGTTCCTGAGTTTATCAGCAAGGGAAGATTGGCAACATACGATTTCGTGAGCATCAAATCGGATGGTGTGACGCAACGGCTCATCGACTCCTTGCAGAAGCGAGGGGCTGATGGTGACTACCAGAACAAGGAAATGGATATGTTGCTGAATAAAAAGCCGAGTATCGAAAGGCTCTATCAGAGTTTGGAAGAATTTGGTAAAGACAGAAAGGGCATCGTGTATGCTATCAATATAAGTCATGCTAATGCTATTGCCGAGTTCTACAGAGAACACGGCATAGCAGCTGTTGCTATTGATAGTAAGACTCCAAGTTCTTTACGAAAAGAACTTATTGAAAGATTCAAAGCTTCTTCTAATGCTTCTTTTTCGAAAACCCACCCGTCCTCCCTTACCCTTAAAGAAGGAGATTTTTCTAAAATCACCCCGTCCCTCTTTACCATTAAAGAGGGCTCCACCTCTCACCCCGCCCCTCTCACCCTCAGGGGAGAGGGAGGAAACCGCCCTACTCGGTGCTCGGAACCGCTACGCTCTAAGGTTGGCGGACCATCAAAGGTCTCGCCAGATTGTGCGGGATGGGACCGCCTGGGTGCTACTTGCTTGCGGGCTGCTGATGGACTTGCTCCTATACAAGTATTGGTGAATGTGGACATCTTCTCGGAAGGATTTGACTGCCCGGATGTGGAGTTTGTACAGTTGGCACGACCAACGCTGTCACTTGCCAAGTACCTGCAGATGGTGGGATGAGGATTGCGAGTGGCTAAGGGAAAGAAGAACTGCGTGATTATAGATAATGTGGGACTATATCGGGTGTTCGGGTTGCCTTCGCAAGTATGGAACTGGAATGCTATGTTCGAGGGAAAGCTGAAAGTTGGCAAGAAAAAGGAGACTCCGAAGGATAGAGAGTTTTTCCTGATGAACGAGAAGCAAGACGATATTCAGATTCATCCAGACTCAGAAATGATGATGGTGATGAGCCATGAAGAATTGCTCCAAAGGATACAGTATCGTGAGTTTGTAGATAGCAAAGGGGAGTTTGCCATCATCAAGCTGCCTGATGGAAAGATGACGGTAGTGAACCGACAAGGCGAACAGGTGATAGAACCAGGCAACTATTATGACATGAAGTTCTTGCAAG
>ENA-OPDW01001444-OPDW01001444.1-human-gut-metagenome-genome-assembly--contig:-NODE-1444-length-13311-cov-3.683690_pt1 | contig 13311 bp, 7 predicted proteins | sample MGYA00241264_ERZ501508 | MGnify/ENA primary metagenome ERZ501508 (study PRJEB25962, sample SAMEA2042575) | human gut metagenome | biome: human gut; feature: human-associated habitat; material: faeces...
AGTAGGACAGAAGCTATGCGATTGTGGACGATTCGTCGTCCTACCCCCACAAGGCTGATTAGGATTCTTCCGAGCTGATGGGCGAGAGAAGAATCCAATCAGCTACTGTGTCTGGAGGTTAGTGCTAGTATAGTTAGCGTTTTTCACCCAGCATTTAGGGCGTGTTCAATTCGTGTAATGGCAAGCACAATGGTGCCTTGCCGACACGACTCACTAACTCCTCAGGTGGATGGTATCGATCCACCTTCGTCCTGTCGCAGTTCAACAAGATACAAAGCCCGTAAAATGCCATCTTAAAGGGAGTAGAGTGGAATCCAAAGAATTTCCTCTCTACTCCCTTTTTATATTTTAGTCTAAATGTTCTTTCTTTTCTAAGTAAAGCGAGAGCAAATGCCAATCGGGGTGTTCACGCCAATTTGGCGTGGCTACAATCTGGCTGGCGACTTTCCGCGCTTCTTCCAGAATGGGATAATCTTCTACCAAATCAGCCACTTGAAATTCTGGAATCCCAGATTGACGGGTGCCAAAGATTTCACCTGAACCCCGCATTTTCAAATCTTCTTCCGCTAGAACAAACCCATTGGTCGTCTCTGTCATGATTTTCATGCGCTGCTTGCCACTATCTGTCTTAGGGTTGGCTACTAGAATAGCATAGGATTGCTTGTTCCCCCGACCAACCCGGCCTCGTAGCTGGTGAAGCTGGCTAAGACCAAACCGATCTGCATCCATAATGACCATAACGGTTGCATTGGGTACGTTGACTCCTACTTCAATAACGGTCGTAGACACCAAAACATCGACTTGGTGCTCTTTAAAGGCCTGCATGATGGCATCTTTTTCTTCACTTTTCATCTTCCCGTGAAGAAGAGAAACGCGTGCTCGCTGTCCAAAGAAGGTCTCTAGCTCTTCTTGGAGGGCGAGGGCGTTTTTCAAATCTAGCGCCTCTGACTCCTCAATTAATGGAGAAATAAAGTAGGCTTGAGAACCTTTGCCAAGTTCTTTGACTAACCAGTCGAGGACCACTTCTAACTGCTCATGCTTGACCCAACGTGTGATGATTTCCTTTCGTCCAACAGGCATCTGGTCAATGATGGACACATCCATATCTCCAAAGGCTGTAATAGCCAAGGTCCGGGGAATAGGGGTAGCCGTCATCATCAGGACGTCTGGATTTTGTCCCTTTTCTCGAAGAATACGACGTTGGGAAACCCCAAAGCGATGCTGTTCATCAATAATGACCAAGCCTAGATCTTGGTAGTGAACTCCCTCTTGAATCAAGGCATGTGTCCCCACAATCAATTGGGCTTTTCCTGAGGCGATCTCTTCTAAGACTTCTCGTTTCTCAGCCGCCTTTAATCCTCCTGTTAGAAGGGCAATTGGCAAATCTGGAAAAAGATTTTGCAAGCTTTCCTTGTGTTGCTCTGCCAAAATCTCCGTTGGAACCATCAAGGCAGCTTGCTTACCAGCGCTTAAGGCTGCATACATGGCAAGACCGGCCACGACTGTCTTCCCGCTTCCCACATCCCCTTGTAAGAGGCGGTTCATATGATAAGGAGAGGCCATATCTGTCAAGATTTCATTCAAGCTGTTTTCTTGAGCTTGCGTTAGCTCAAAAGGAAGCTGTTTTTTTCGTTCTGCTAATTTTTCTGGATCCCAGTCCAAGGAAATCCCTTGGCTGGCATCGTGATTTTCTTCTTTTAGCACTTGGAGTTGCAGCTGGAAAAAGAGGAGCTCTTCAAATTTTACCCGGCGAAGGGCTTGCTTGTACTCTGCCAGATCCTTAGGAAAATGCATAGCTTGCACTGCTTGGGAACGAGACATGAGTTGATAACGCTCTCGTAAGATGTGGGGTACATTCTCTTCTAAAAGCTGGTCCAAGCCCTGGTCGAATGCTATTTTGATCAATTTCACCAGGCTGTTTTGGCTCACTCCTTGTGTCACTCGATAGACTGGCTGCAAATCATCTTCCACTTGAGCTAGGAGCTTCATCCCTGTCAAACTCCCCTTGGCCTTGTCCCATTTTCCAAAAATCGCCACTGTCTGCTGAACCTCAATTTTGTCTGCCAGGTAGGGTTGGTTGAAAAAATTAACCGCAATGACTTGGTCTCCCTGTTTGATTGAAAAACGCAAGCGATTTCGTTTGTAGCCATAATATTGGACGTTGGCTGGTGTTGCTACCACCCCAGAGATGACGGCTTTTTCCCCATCTTCCAACTCTAAAACATTGCGCGTTTTGAAGTCTTCATAGCGAAAAGGGAAATACAAGAGCAGATCTTCTAAGGTTTCAATCCCTAACTTTTTAAATTTGTCCGCCGATTTTGGACCGACTCCAGGCAGTACGGATAAGGGTTGGTGTAGATTCATTTCTCCTCCTTTCTTTTATAAAAAAGCAGGTCCATCCGGGAAAATCCCACCTGCTTCTTCTTATTCTTCACCTGTATAGTCACGAGGAATCCGATCACTCAAGAGACAGACCACTTCATAATTAATGGTACCACGGTAATCTGCAACCTCTGTTGCCGTGATTTCTTTCTCGCCCTCACGTCCAATCAGGGTAACCTTGGCCCCCAGAGGCAATTCTTCAGGAAGGCGAACCGTTATCTGGTCCATCGAAACGCGACCAACAATGGGACAATAGTCCCCCTTAATCAGCACATGAAAGTTTTGCATCTCTCGGATCCAGCCATCCGCATAGCCGATAGGAATCGTCCCGATCCATTGGGATTCTCCCGTCGTATAGGTTGCCCCGTAGCCAATATCTTGACCAGCTTCCAACTGTTTCACATGAACTAATTCGCTCACCAAACTCAAGGCTGGCTTGATTTCATAAGGCAAGGCTAGCACAGAACCACTCGGATTCAAGCCATACATGACATCTCCCAAGCGCACAGCCGTGAAAATCGTATCCGCATGCCACAAAGAGGTAGCCGAATTACTAGCATGGACAATGGGAGGAAGGGTTTCAAGAGCAGCCAATACTTCTTTGAAAAACTGGTATTGCGCTTGGAATTTTCGATCATCTGCTTCATCTGCTGTCGCAAAATGAGTAAAGATCCCTTCAATTTCAGCTCCAGCTGCTAAGAGGAGACGTTCAGCCTCTTTGATCTCTTCGATCCTTCGGAATCCAATCCGCCCCATTCCAGAATCCACCTTGATATGGACCTTCAATCCTGAAAGATCTGCTTCTTGTCCAAGCAATTGATCCAACCAAGCAAGACTCGCCACTGTTAAGCGGATGTCATGCTCTTTGGCTAGATTCACTGTTTCACTTGGCACAACTCCTAAAATCAAAATAGGGTGTTGCAAACCTTCTTCACGAATTTCAAGGGCTTCATCCATATTGGATACACAAAAGCCATCAACCTGAGGCGCCAATTTTTTGGTTACTGCAACGACCCCATGACCATAGGCATTGGCCTTGACGACTGCATATTTCAAGGCTTGACTCGGAATATGGTCACTGACTTGTTGCACATTAAAGGCAATGGCATCCAAATCGACTCTAGCAACAGTTGGTCTATGTTTACTTGCTTTCATTTTCTTCCTCCAAAATGACACTGGTCGACACTAGGTCTCCCTTATGACTGATCGAAATCCATACCTTCCCAGAAAAAGGAGACTTGGAAAAATAGGGAGCTCCGTGGGCATCATTTAAAATTTCTAAATCTTGAAAACCAACTGGTCCAATCCCTGTTCCCATTGCCTTTGAAAAGGCTTCTTTGGCGGACCATCGGCCCGTTAAATATTCCATTTTCCGTTTTCCAGACAATTCCTCAAAGCGCTCTCGCTCAGCCTCGGTTAAGACTTTTTCAGCGAATCGAGTATTCTTCTGATAGGCTTTTTCAATCGCAGCGATCGATTCGATATCGATGCCATGTCCTTTGATCATCTTGTTTTATCCTTATTTATTGTTTCAGTATCGTTTTACTGACAAAAGAGAAGGGGCTAAAGAATCACTCCTTCCGCCCCTGCCTTTTACTTATTCATCGTTGCAATTTCTTTGACCAAGGCCTGTGTTTTTTCCCAACCCAGGCAAGGGTCTGTGATGGATTGACCATAAACCACTGGTTCATTTTGACGACCATCTTCTAGATAGGATTCAATCATGAAACCACGAACTAAAGTTGCCAAATCCTTGTTCCAAGCACGGTTCATCATGGTTTCTCTCACGATGCGTACTTGCTCTTCGAATTGTTTGCCAGAATTGTCATGGTTGGTATCCACCAGGATGAAGGGATGTTGCAAGCCCATTTCGCTATAGCGTTTTGCTGCCGCTAGCAAATCTTCATAATGGTAGTTTGGAATATTCTTACCACTTGCATCCAATCCTCCACGAAGGATCGCATGAGCTAAAGGATTTCCTGATGTTTCCACTGCTTGGGCATTGAACAAAAAGTTTTGGGGATGTTGGGCTGCATAAATCGCATTGAACATGACTGAAAGATTTCCAGAGGTTGGATTCTTCATGCCTGTCGGAGCAGAGATCCCACTAGATACAAAGCGATGCTCCTGATCTTCAACTGAACGCGCTCCAATGGCATGATAAGAAATCAAATCCTCAACATACGGAAGACTTGCTGGATAAAGCAACTCATCCGCAGTTGTCAAACCAGTTTCTGTAATCACACGGTAGTGGAGATGTCGGACCGCTTTCAAACCGTCCACAAAGCTTGGTGCTGCATGTGTATCTGGTTGGTGCATCAAGCCTTTATAGCCATCCCCGTTGGTCCGAGGCTTAGCCGTATAGACCCGCATCACAATGAAAATCTGATCTTTCACTTGCTCTTGCAAGTCTGCCAAGCGACGGGCATACTCCATCACCGCTTCTTCATTATCAGAAGAGCAAGGCCCGATCACAAGAAGGATCCGTTGGTCTTCTCCTTTGATAATAGCTTCCAATTCTCGATCACGCGCTTCTTTGCGCTCCAAGGCTGGACCTTCCAAGCGGTAAAGCGAAGTGATCTCTTGCTCATCAATCTTATTGCTCTTCGTAATGAATACCATACGGCCTCCTTATGCTAGCTAGACCCATCCTCTTTCTATTTCAGAGGACCTCTTAAAATTTACGTCCGTGACAGTTTTTGAATTTCTTACCTGAACCACAAGGACACAAATCGTTGCGTTTCACTTGTGACAAGTCAATATCTGCTGGAATATCTTGTTGTTGCGCTGCAATGTTGCGAGTCGCAGTTGTTGAAATGCTGTGTTCCGTACGTGGACGTTCTTGTTCGTGAATTTGGGCTTTCATCATGAGACGAGTCACATCAAATTCAATCGATCCAATCATATCGTTAAACATACGGAAACTTTCTGATTGGTATTCTACCACTGGGTTATTTTGCGCATACCCACGGAGTCCAACCGCATTTCGCAATTGATCCAAAGCATCGATATGGTCCGTCCACTTGCTGTCCACCACACGAAGGATCAAGACTTTTTGGAATTCTTGCACAGACTCTTCGTCACGCAATTTCGCTACTTGGCTAGCATAGATTTCTTCTGCACGTGCATACAAGTAATCGATGACTTCCTTGTCAGATTTTCCTTCAATATCGCTTGCAGAAATCGTATCTTCCGGAACCAAATTGTATTTGGCAAAGTTCAGAATCGCTTCAACGCGTTCTTCCTTGCTTGAGTGGCTGGCCCCTTCAACAATCCGTTTGATGGTCCGTTTGATCATGGCCTTGATTTCAGGCGCCAAATCACGGTTAGCTGTGATGACATCATAGCGTTCAGCGTAGATAATTTCCCGTTGTTCCCGCATCACGTCATCGTATTGAAGGACTTGTTTACGGGTATCGTAGTTGTTTCCTTCAACCCGTTTTTGTGCACCCTCTACTTGACGTGTGAACATATTTGAACGGATCACCGATTCTTCTTCGCTCAACTTGAAGCGATCAAGCACTGCTTTGATCCGTTCAGAACCGAAACGACGCATCAATTCATCTTCAAGAGACAAGTAGAATTGAGATTCACCTGGATCCCCTTGACGTCCTGAACGTCCACGAAGCTGGTTATCGATCCGACGACTTTCGTGACGTTCTGTCCCGATGACACAAAGTCCACCGAGTTCGCGAACACCTTCACCAAGCTTGATATCGGTACCACGCCCGGCCATGTTGGTCGCAATGGTAACAGCACCACGTTGACCAGCGTTCATGATGATTTGCGCTTCTTTGTAGTGGTTTTTCGCATTCAAAACTTCGTGAGGGACACCTGCTTGAACCAACAATTGAGAAAGGTAATCACTGGTTTCAACGGCAACGGTACCTACTAGGACTGGTTGACCTTTTTCATGACGAGACTTGACATCTTCCACAACAGCCTTGAATTTTGATTTCAAGCTTGGGTAGAGAAGGTCTGGATGGTCAATACGGGCAATCGGACGGTTGGTTGGAATTGGAATCACGCGAATGTTATAAATTTCACGGAATTCTTCTTCTTCAGTTTTCCCTGTCCCTGTCATCCCTGACAACTTCTTGTACATACGGAAGAGGTTTTGGTAAGTAATCGATGCAGATGTTTTGGTTTCTTCTTGAACTGGAACACCTTCTTTGGCTTCGATCGCTTGGTGAAGGCCATCCGAATAACGACGTCCTTCCATGGTCCGACCAGTAAATTGGTCGACGATCAAGATTTCTTGATCTTCGCTGACCACATAGTCGATATCCAAAATCATGATGTAGTTGGCACGAAGGGCGTTGTCGATAAAGTGAGTCAAAGCTACGTTTTCAATATCGTACAAGTTTTCAAGATTAAAGTAGCTTTCTGCTTTATCGATTCCTGAATCAGACAAACCGATGGTTTTAGATGGGACATCGATAATGTAATCGTCCTCTGTCAAGGTCTTCACATAAGCATCCGCCATGTGGTAAAGCTGGCTCGTATCAGAAGCTGTCTGACCAGAAACGATCAACGGAGTACGCGCTTCGTCAATCAAGATGGAGTCTACCTCATCGACCAAGGCATAGTTCAATGGACGTTGAACCATGTTTTCTGCACGCACAACCATGTTGTCACGCAAGTAGTCAAACCCGATCTCTGAGTTGGTTGAGTAAGTGATATCACAGAGGTAAGCTTCTTTTTTCTCAGCTGGAGATTTTGCTGCAAGGTTGATCCCTACTGAAAGGCCAAGCCATGAGTAAAGTTCTCCCATCTCTGTTGCATCCCGCTCGGTCAAGTATTCATTGACGGTAACAACGTGTACCCCTTTGCCAGACAAGGCATTCAAGTATACCGGCATGGTGGCTGTCAGGGTTTTTCCTTCCCCTGTACGCATCTCTGGAACGTCACCATGGTGAAGGACGATTCCCCCCATGACCTGAACCTTGTATGGGAACAAACCAAGAACCCGTTTTGCAGCTTCACGAACAACTGCAAAAGCCTCGTACAAGAGATCATCCAAAGACTCACCATCTTGGTAGCGTTGCTTAAACTCAACTGTTTTCGCTTTTAATTCGTCATCCGTCAAAGCTGCCATTTGGTCTTCATAAGAAAAGACCTTGTCAGCCATTTTTTCAAGGCGTTTGATTTCGCCTCGATCATTTTCAATAATTGTTTTTAATAAATTTGCCATTTTTTTCCTTACTTTGAATTTTTCAAAATCTAAAATGTTCTTTTTATTCTAGCATTTTTTAAACATTTTTTCAAGATCAAGGCTGTATCTTACAAGACTTTCGAGTGGTTTTTTTCGTGTGAGAAAATCTAAAAAGATGCCTGCTCAAGCAGACATCTTTTCTATATACGGTGTTTATTCAGACAAATGGTAAGAATAGCTTGCCACAACCACTTCTTCATGCCAACGAAGTGCATACTTCAATTTCAAACTCATTTGGTTGTGGAGAATATTTTGCCAATGTTTTTTAGGGATAAATTGAGGGACTAAGACTGTAACGGTGTTGCCTTTTTCCTTGGCCTCCTCAGCTACTTTTGAGACAAATTCAACCGTTGGCTGAATAATATCCCGGTAACTGGTCATGACATTTTCAAAGCGAATATGAGGGAAATACCGTTTAAATTCTTCTGCTACTTCCGCATCTTTAACCTTGGTTTCTTCCGTTGAGACGTGCATAGCTATAACATCGTTTCCTAGGCTATTTGCATAACTCATAGCTCCCACACTTACCTGAGTGACATTCCCAACAAGGACAATCACGGTATTGCCCGCATAACTTGTCTTTTCGATCTGACCTCCCAAGCGCAATTGAGCCGCAACTTTATCATAGTGATTACGGATACTCAAGAACATCCAAAGCAAGAGACCAATAATAGGGAAGAAGGGCCAGATCTCACGCAAACGGAATAATAAGAGGATCAAGACAATTCCATAACAAATGGCTGCCCCCAGGATATTGGCAAGCGAATACTTAAGAAATCCTTTTTGATATTGGCGTTTCCAGTGGATCACCATCCCTGTTTGAGAAAGGGCAAAAGGAATGAAGACCCCAATGGTATACAGCGGAATCAAGCTTTCTGTTTGCCCATCAAAGATCAAGAGCAAGACGATGGCACCAATCGCCAAGGTTAAAATCCCATTGGAATAGCCCAGACGATCCCCTTTTTCCATATACATGTGTGGCATGTATTTATTTTTAGCCATGTTAAAGGCCAACATTGGAAAGGCGGAGAACCCGGTATTAGCCGCAACTGCCAAGATCAAGGCTGTTGACAATTGGAAGACGTAAAAGAATGCTTTACCGACTGGGGAATTCCCTAAGATGGCTTGGGCCATTTGGGCTAGAGTTGTTACCCCTTTTGCTGGAACGACACCCACCCAGTAATTGAGGAAGGTAATCCCTGCAAACATAATCCCTAAAATCAACGCCATAATGGTCAAGGTAGAGGCTGCATTCTTTGCTTTTGGTTTCTTAAAGAAAGGAACCGAATTGGAGATGGCTTCAACCCCTGTTAGGGAAGCGGATCCACTCGTAAAGGCCCGCAATAAGAGAATGATACTAACCCCTGAAATGGTTTGACCCACATGAGCAGTTGCGTTATAGGCCAAGTGACCCGTCAAGATTTGGATCACACCATAGCCGATCAAGGCAATGGTACTGACAATGAAAAGGTAAACCGGAATCATCAATGATGTCGCTGATTCGCGCAATCCCCTCAGGTTCATCAGCATCAAGATCAAGACCAATAAAATGGAAATGTGAAGATTATAAGGATGAAGAGATGGAATCGCTGACGTGATGGCATCTGCACCGGAAGACACAGATACTGCTACTGTCAGCATGTAGTCGACTAAGAGACTACCACCAGCGATCAAACCCGCTTTGGGAGACAAGTTCTCCGTAGTCACCATGTAGGCCCCTCCCCCTTGAGGGTAGGCATGAATGACCTGGCGATAAGAAATCGTTAAACTGGCTAGGAGAACCAGGACCACAATCCCAATCGGAATGGACCACCAAATGGCTCCCGCTGAAACGGTCATCAAGACCAGGATAACTTGCTCTGGACCGTAGGCGATAGAAGAAAGCGCATCACTAGATAGCATGGCCAAGGCCTGCATTTTCCCAAGCAATCCGCCTTCACCTTCTGCACCAGATTTCAACGGACGGCCAATAAACCATTTTTTCAATGTTGAAAACATAAAAAACTCCTTGAAAAAAGATCATGAGGCCGGGAATTCCCTGCCTCTTTTTCATAAAACAGGGGTTATTCTACTCCTTTTTTTCAAGACTGTCAACTAAAATTGTGAAATTTTCATAAGCTTTCATTGTGTTCATTCATTCAAGCTCTCTTAGATCGGTCCGCTTCTTTTCAAATTGATCCAAGCAAAAAACGAGGCTGGGACAAAAATCCTAGCCTCTCAATTATTTTTGGATTGTCGAGCAAGACGCAGTGGTTGAGTGGGCTCTACTACGCTGATTTCATCAGCTTTTACAGCCCTACTCAACTGTGCGGAGGTGGGACGACGAAATCGAATTCTAACGAATTACCGATTTCTGTCCCACTCTCACTTTTTTATTTTGCTTGATTTTCGACATAAAAGGCAATAACATCCGAAGTGTACTGGGCTGTGCCAACTCCAAACTTGTCGATGTTTTCCTTGAATTCTGGATTATAGACATAGCCTTTGCCGATATGGCCAAAAACCTCTATAGAGCAATCAAATCCATACGTTCGAATCGCGTCTAACAGTTTGGCTGCTTGATCTTGGTTTTCATTTGCGGATACGGGTAGACCATCTTTGAGATTTTGCGACAAAGTTTGAAAAACTTGGTTAAAGGCTCTTGTTGCCTCATCTTCTCGACCTTTTTGGCGTTCAAGCGCTTGGTCCATGACTTCTTGACCGTACTTCTCTACCGCCTCTTGCTGGTATTTTTGAGTATCTTGGTAGCTAAATCCAGTAAATTTTTCCTCAATGGTCATTTTTCTTTCTCCTTTTTGTTCTTGAATGGTTTTTTGCAAGGTAGAAATCAAGGTATCCAGACGTTGTCTTTCTTGACTCAAATAGTCCAACTGTTTGGTCAAATGGGGCAATAAGTTAGATTTTTCTTCGGCTAAGAGTTCTGCTATTTGGTCTAAGGAAAACCCTAGATACTTGTAGTAGAGAATCACCTGTAATCGTTCTAAATCTTCTTGACTGTATGTCCGAAAGCCATTTTCAGATTTCACAGGGACGAGAAGTCCTATCTTGTCATAGTGGTGCAAGGTCTTGACAGAGACACCCGACAGCTCTGCAGCTTCTTTGATATGGTACATGATTTCCTCCTTATACTCAATGAAAATCAAAGAGCAAACTAGGAAGCTAGCCGCAGGTTGCTCAAAGCACTGCTTTGAGGTTGTAGATAGAACTGACGAAGTCAGTAACCATACATACGCTAAGACGACGTTGACGCGGTTTGATGCGATCTTCGAAGAGTATTAGTAAAACTTTTTATAACAAATGCTAGCAAAGTTAAAGTTTACTATCTATTGGAAGTTAAATAAATATGTAAGGAATTAAAATGAAAAAAAGTACAGTATTGTCATTAACCACAGCTGCAGTTATTTTAGCAGCATATGTCCCTAATGAGGTAATCCTAGCAGATACACCTAGTTCTGAAGATTCTTTAAAAATATCTGATAAAGAAACAGTAGTAGGTAAACAAAACGAAAACAAAGAAAAACTTGAAGATATTCATAATGTTATAGAAACTTCAAAGGATACTGAAGAAAAGAAAACAACAATTATTGAGGAAAAAGAAGTTGTTAGTAAAAATCCTGTGATAGACAATAACACTAGCAATGAAGAAGCAAAAATCAAAGAAGAAAATTCCAATCAATCCCAAGGAGATAAAGCGGACTCGTCTGCAAGTAAAGACCCAGAAAGTCCCAAAAAAGAGGATAAACTTGTCTATATTGCTGAATTTAAAGATAAAGAATCTGGAGAAAAAGCAATCAAGGAACTATCAAATCTTAAGAATACAAAAGTTTTATATACTTATGATAGAATTTTTAACGGTAGCGCTATTGAAACAACCAAAGATACTCTGGACATAATTAAACTAATAGAAGGTATTTCATCGGTTGAAAGGTCACAAAAAGTCCAACCTATGATGAATCATGCTAGAAAAGAAATTGGAGTTGAAGAGGCAATCGATTACCTAAAATCTATCAATGCACCATTTGGGAAAAACTTTGATGGTAGAGGTATGGTCATTTCAAATATCGATACGGGAACGGATTATAGGCATAAGGCCATGAGGATTGATGATGATGCTAAAGACTCAATGAGATTTAAAAAAGAAGACTTAAAAGGTACTGATAAAAAATTCTGGTTGAGTGATAAAATCCCTCATGCTTTCAATTATTATAATGGTGGTAAAATTACTGTAGAAAAAGCTGATGATGGAAGCGATTATTTTGATCCACATGGGATGCATATTGCAGGGATTCTTGCGGGAAATGATACTGAAAAAGATATTAAAAACTTTAACGGAATAGATGGAATTGCTCCTAATGCACAGATTTTCTCTTATAAAATGTACTCTGACGCAGGATCTGGCTTCGCAGGAGATGAAACAATGTTTCATGCTATTGAAGATTCGATCAAACACAATGTCGATGTTGTTTCGATATCATCTGGCTTTACAGGAACAGGTCTTGTAGGTGAGAAATATTGGCAAGCTATTAGAGCATTAAGAAAAGCAGGCATTCCAATGGTTGTAGCTACGGGTAACTATGCGACTTCTGCTTCAAGTTCTTCATGGGATTTAGTGGCAAATAATAATCTGAAAATGACCGACACTGGAAATGTAACACGAACTGCAGCACATGAAGATGCGATAGCAGTCGCATCTGCTAAAAATCAAACAGTTGAGTTTGATAAAGTTAACATAGGTGGAGAAAGTTTTAAATACAGAAATATAGGTGCCTTTTTCGATAAGAATAAAATCATAACAAATGAAGATGGATCAAAAGCTTCTAGTAAATTAAAATTTGTATATATAGGCAAGGGGCAAGACAAAGATTTGATAGGATTGGATCTTAGAGGCAAAATTGCAGTAATGGATAGAATTTATACAAAGGAGTTAAAAAATGCTTTTAAACGTGCAACGGATAAGGGTGCACGTGGCATTATGGTTGTAAATACTGTAAATTACTACAATAGAGATAATTGGACAGAGCTTCCAGCTATGGGATATGAGGAGGATGAAGGAACTACTAGTCAAGTTTTTTCAATTTCAGGAGATGATGGTGTAAAGTTATGGAACATGATTAACCCTGATAAAAAAACTGAGGTTAAAAGGAATAATAAAGAAGATTTTAAAGATAAATTGGAGCAATACTATCCAATTGATATGGCAAGCTATAATTCTAATAAACCGAATGTAGGTGACGAAAAAGAGATTGACTTTAAGTTTGCACCTGACACAGACAAAGAACTGTATAAAGAAGAGATCATCGTTCCAGCAGGGTCCACATCTTGGGGACCAAGAATAGATTTACTTTTAAAACCAGATGTTTCAGCACCCGGTAAAAATATTAAATCCACTCTCAATGTCATTAATGGGAAATCAACTTATGGTTATATGTCAGGGACTAGTATGGCAACTCCAATCGTGGCAGCTTCTACTGTTTTGATTAGACCAAAATTAAAGGAAATGCTTGAAAGACCTGTGTTGAAAAATCTTAAGGGAGATGACAAAATAGATCTTACAAGTCTTACAAAAATAGCCCTACAAAATACTGCACGCCCTATGATGGATGCAACTTCTTGGAAAGAAAAAAGTCAATACTTTGCATCACCTAGACAACAGGGAGCAGGGCTAATTAATGTTGCCAATGCTTTGAGAAATGAAGTCGTAGCTACTTTTAAAA
>ENA-OPDW01001453-OPDW01001453.1-human-gut-metagenome-genome-assembly--contig:-NODE-1453-length-13274-cov-2.145548_pt1 | contig 13274 bp, 9 predicted proteins | sample MGYA00241264_ERZ501508 | MGnify/ENA primary metagenome ERZ501508 (study PRJEB25962, sample SAMEA2042575) | human gut metagenome | biome: human gut; feature: human-associated habitat; material: faeces...
TTTGCCATTTGCGGAATCTCCCGGATTTTTTGCTGATGACTTTGGTTTGCGCTTCTTCGGTGCCGTCAGCTCATAGCTCAAAGAAAGCAGGTCTTTGATGGCATCATCCAGTTCTGGTTTGCCAAGCTGAATACTAAGCCATTTTTCCTTATTCATGTGATAGGCTGGAAAATAGCCGTCTTGCCCACGAAGAGAGCCGATCAGCAGCGGATCACTTTTCACATTAAGGACATCAATGATGCCTGCTTCCGGCAGTCCCAACTTATCAGCAGATACTTCCAGAACTACACCATACCATTTGTTATTGTCGTTGTGCCGCAGCACAGCATTCCAGTCATGCCAAGGGTACTCCGGCTCTGTGCCGTACTGCTGACGTATCCATGTAAATAATTCTTGTCGTGTCACTCCATCGCTTCCCCGCTGTTTTATGTGTGGTTTTGTGCAACAACCTGTTGCACAAATTCTTGCCTCAGATAACTCTCCACGCTGCATTGATATCAGAAATCATCCAGCGCAGCATCAATCTCTTCCAGCCTATCAATCCAGCCCAAGTCAGATTTCTTCTTTGCTGCTGACCTTTTCTTATCACCACCAACCACTTCAAACCGTTTTTCTTCCGTCCCGAACAGACCTTTCACCTGAATTCTAAAATCCGGCTTGTTGTTGGTCAGTCCTTGCATGAGCTGCACATTCTTGTATCTGGGCAGGAGGATTTGACAGATAGCCTGAATGTCTTGCTCCTTAATACACGGTGCCGCCATGAACTTTTTCGTTATATAAGGCTTTATATCTGCCAGCACCTGTGACATAGAGGCTTTCTTTCGGTTATCAGCCATAAAATCCCCCATTTTTTTCCAAAACGCTACCTTTCTTTATCTATCGTCCGGCCAGAATGTATAGAAATATTACTTCATATTGGCTATATACTTTTTCAACTTAATGATTCTATCTTCCGTATCAATACCCGCTTCATTTTGAGAAATAGTAACGGTATCCGTAAGGCTATCATCATCATTTCTGTAAACACCATATGAATTGTTTTCACAGACAATGTAAACATCATCATAAACCAAATACTGCCCCATCTCGTCTCTGGATAGATGGTCATCATCTGCTTCTTTCAAATACGGCATGTACGTATTTTGTGACCACTGCGTCTTTGTCTGCATAACCGAGAACATATATGGCTTATTTACCACATCGTCGTTGCTCATCTTTCCATAACTACCAGGACGGAAAACAGGATACTTTACATAATAATAATTCCATGGATATAAATTATCCTTTTCACATTGAGCCAAGAACGCAGAAATAATTCCATCCAAAATGCCATCATCGAAACTTTCTTTCGATTTGAGCAGTTCAACTAAAATTGTATGTGTATTTTCAAAACCGGCATTTGCACTTTTATGAAATAGCTCATCCCAAGCATACTGCAAACTTTTTGATGCAAACTGATAACGCCATTTGTTTCTTTCCTGCTGCCCATAGTTGCCTAATGTCATTAAAGCACAGTCAATCTTATCCCACGAACAGGCGAATAAAGAAGAAAAACGAGAGCCCAGCGAAAGATTATCGAGACCAATAATACCGATTTGCCCTTTTAACATGTTATGATCTTCCAGTTCAAACACTTCATCTGTACAGTCTGGGTTTTGGGTTAGGAATTCAATTTTTTTCTTTTCTTCCTGTATCTGATTTACATTGAAGTTAATCTCAATAGAATCATCAATCACGCCTGTAAGAACAATTGCATCAACAGCCTGAAGAATTGCGGGAATTCTGTTTCTATCCTGTCTATCACTAACCTCATCTTCGGAATTCTGAATTAGGTTGTTGACAATTCTGATTCTTCTCACAAAATCAGAATATGTCACTTCATTTTGGTGCTGTAAATAGATTGTAATGGCATACAAGAGCACGATGCGGTTTAATGGAAACTGTCGTATTCTGCCGGACTTATCAGAATAAAAATGCAAGCAATCCTCAAAAACATCAATCTTATATCTGGAATCAACCACAATTTTCCCACATGCATGAGTGTAGCTCATAAACGATTCCAAAAATTCTGTCGGATTATCATAGCCATTTATTTTACACCAGCAATCGAAGAACGCTTCTAGCGTAGCTATGTTCGCTACTGCTTTCTCTTCATCTGCGGAGAAATACAAGTGCAGCAAATCAAAAATGTCGCTGCTGTAGCCTTGTGGAGACTGTCCATTACGATAACAAATAATATCGCAAACGAACTTGAAGTATCGTAGAAATTCATCATCAATAATATTATCATCCGCATCGTTAGAGCCGCTGCTACGATATTTCCACAATAAATCCGTCCAGGATCTATCTATTTTTCCAACAATACGCTCTGCCGTATTCTGACCATATTTTTCATCGAGAGTTCTGATTTCTCTCTCCAGTTCTGCTTTGAAATGCTCGAATACGGTCAACGGCTTCCCACGGGAATTCATTTTAATATAAAGCTCATCAGTAAGACCCATATCTCTTATTGGCAGGAAATAAAAGGTGATCGCTTTATTTTCCAATTGCTCCCATATATTCGGTACATCCTTGAAACGCTCATCAATCGCATCCAACATTACAAGCATGGAGCTGATAGTAGGATCATCTTTCCAGTCAAACGGAAACCATGCCTGATTCTTTATGTCAGCAGAAAGCGTAGTTTCAAAAGATGGCATAAACTTCACAAGCTCGGCACAGAAATATCTTGCACTATAACGTGTTTCATAGCTGAACCTGCTGAGAAATGCGTACTTGTCATCAGAAATTTTTTCCTTTTTAGCCGCATACCAATGCAAGAGGAACAACGTTGTCAAACGCTGCTGACCATCCAAAGGCGTCATAGTTCCTTCTTCATCAATGTCACCGTAAACAAAGTCAAGGGTAATCGGCTCCCCAGTAACAGCCCTATAAAGTGCCTGAAGAAAACGACTTCTTACTCTATTGATGTCTTTATCAATACGTCCTTGAGCGTAGTCTCTCTGAATAAGGGGGATTACAATTTTATTAAGCTGAACTGAAGTATCTCCATCCTCAATCGTTGTTTCAAAGATATCCATAAATGAGTGAAGCGTCGTACTCATTTTGTTTCCTCCTTTTCCAAAACAATCGGTTCTATATAATCACTCAGAACATCATTGATTGCTTTAATATAAGCAATTCTATCGGCCTGACCCCAAAAGTGAAGCTGATTTTCAGCAGATGGAGTATAATATTTCAGAAATACCATCTTAGTACAGAAAGGAATATACTGTCCTTTTTTATCCATCTGAATGATATCATTTCTTTTCACATCAAATGTCGAATTATTAAGAGCCGCATTGTCCGCCGTATTAAGCAATGCAAGATTTGCAATGGAATTCATGTACTCTGTATTGCCTGAAACGGATAACAAACCAAGAACTTTTTGCTGAATGCTCTCAAATACAGTGCGCTCCAGCTTATCTGCATTTATCGCGCCTTGCATTTCATCAATCAGTTCACTATGTTCACCACCGATACTTTCACCAGATGGGATATGAAGTTCCAGCCACTTTTTCCAAACATCTTGCGTTTTCATACCTTCCGATTGCTGGGCATGTATATGCTCTAGGCTCCATGTAACATTGCTGCCCTTATGGTGCTTAAACTGATCAAATGGAAACCGTTGAGCATGTCCATCACTTCTTCTTACCGATTCGATATTGAATAAAAGCAGTAATGTACTAATCCGCTTATAATCCAACGACTTCTCATAACTGAGTTCAGCATAATTTCCAGAAATCGCAACGCTCTTTTTAATCAGTTCGTCGAGAGATTCATTAAACTCGCTCTTCTTTTTATCTTTTGACAGAGCAAATATTTTATGCAGAGAAGTGCCAGATGTAATCAAATAGCCGATTCTGTGGTACAGATCATGATCCTCGTACCAGCCCTTCAAAGTAAGAAAAGTCTGATAGATTTTTTTCCAGATATCATCCAGTGATACTTCTTTACGCAATTCATCAAATCGGAAGAATGTATAATACTTTTCTCGTGTACTTTCATCTTTACCGGCAATCAGGTCAAGAACAAGGTCAATTCTTGTCTGATATTCACCTTTGACGCTGTTTGTCAAAAAGAACCACAGAGATTCATTATGAAGTTCCCTCTCGATGCCATCCCATTGCAGCGATATCTCTTCTTGCTTTTCTCTACGCATATTCTCTGCATTATCCCGGCTAAGAAACATCGCTTTGACGAGTTCAGCACTTGTCAGCGGAATTTTTCCGATGTTCAAACGAGTAAATAGTGAGATTGCATCTTCGCTTTCTCCGACCTCGTACCAGATGATTTTGACATCTTCTTTTAAGTATTCAAAGATATGCATGACCCGAATTTGTAAGTCCTGCTCAAACCACTCTTTTATAGTGTTGTATGCCTTGGCTATAAACCAAAAGTCGATGTTGTCATCCTGTTTCGTCATGTCCAGAGTTTTCAAAAACTTTTCTGACTGGTCTCTTGTCTGATAAGATAGTGTAAATGCCGGTTCGTTGAAGAACGGATTCACGTTCTTCATATACTTATAAATGAGATATAATGTGGTAAGTCTCTGCTGTCCATCAATCAGTTCGTACCGATCTTCTTTTTTACGAACGACCACCGGTTGCAGGCAATAATTTTTCTTTCCATTCTGATATATATCATCTAACAGGCGTACAACCTCTGTTTCACTCCATCTATAGCCTCTTTGATATGACGGAATATAAAAAGAGCCACTTATATCAGCCACGAATTTCGTTTCAAGTATAATATTAGTGCTCATAGCCCAACCTCCATCTGTGCTTTAACCGCATTCTTTTGTTTCCTAATATTCCTTTACATCTTCCCCTGCCCCCGATAGCCCATCAAGGTGAATTCCTTTAACTTTGAAATCAATAATTTTGATTTATCGCTCTGACGGGCAAAGGCAATGAATTCCTCTTGGTCTGCTTTGGATGGAACTAAAATCCGTATTCCCTGAATAAGCTTGAGGTTTAATCCTCCTCGGCCTTCGGCTATTCCTGCCAGATTACGCATCTCTTCGTAGCGCAGCTTTAAGTGATAATACAGATAATCACTCATAACAGAGCTATTCGGAATAATGCAGCACAATGACTGGTTTGTGCATAGCTCAATCTCAGTTATAGCGACAGTTCCTCTTGTTTTTCCTTGTCCAGCGAGTGCAATAACAACGGAGTTTGCAGGGACCATCTTCGTGCTACAGCTATCATATCCAGCTTGACTTATTTTCTTTTCCGTAGCAGAAATTCTACCATTATGAACCTCTCCTGAGCTCATCCACGGGATTGTGGCATCATCCCAATAAGCAGCTACTTTTGTACTTGGTGTAGCACCAGCATAACACTCTGCAACATCTCTTATTAGGGCAGTCGGTAGTCCCTTTGGATTGGTTGTGGCATCACCGAACTGCTCCATAAATTGAGATTTCACCAATTCATCCGTGGCTGCAATCAGCTTCTGGTAGGATTTCTTCGTGTTATCCATAGCCCAGAGCAGTTCAGCCAATTCCTTTTGTTTCCCCATATCTGGGAGCTCGAACTCATAATTCTTCAAGTGTTCCCATTTTACACGAGGCGAAAGGGAGCCTGCGGATTTACCGACAGCAAACTCAAACAGATCATCGTTCTGGATGATGAACGGGAGCAACTCCGGCAAAATACGGTCAGGTTTTGCTTCGATAACAGTGATATCACCAGAGCAGATGCCATCAAATGGAGCAACAGCAGCCTTTTTCAGGTAGGCTCTTCGGCGACCAAACAAGACATTACCCTTGCGAAACATCTTACTGAACGTGTTTTCGCTGCCTTCATTCCAAGCAGTCAATGTAATCTCTTCTGGGATCAGGTGTTCCAGACCAACGATAGGATAGCCATCCTTGCTGCCTTTGCATGTCTCCTTATGTTCTACAGCGACATCGCCAAGAAGGACTTTACTCATTGACATCTGCCTCCTTTACTAATAGTGCGTTCAATTTTTCATAGCTCAGTTTCAACATTTCGGAAGCAGCCAGCCAACTATCATAGTGTTCCTGAACATTGCGGTTATCTATTTCTTCTTCATTGATCTCTGGTTTCACATACAGAGGAATGCTCAAGGAGAAGTTGTTATTTGCAATATCCTGAATAGTAGCCACCTTTGCAAAATCAGCATCATCGACATAGTTGTCATAAGCAGTAGCGATACGAGCGATGTGGCGTTCTTCCAAATAGCTCTGTGCGTTTTTACGCTCAACCTCATTTACCGCATTGATGAACAACACCTGTCCACGACGTTCAGGGCGCTTATTCATCCGACAAATCATGATACAAGCTTCCATCGGAGAGTTGTAGAAAAGATTCGGTCCGAGACCGATAACACATTCTACTTTATCGCTGCGCACCAGTCTTTCACGCATCGCACTTTCCTCATTACGGAAAAGAACTCCGTGTGGGAACAAGATAGCGCATCGACCAGTATCGTCCTTCAGACTTGCGATAATGTGCTGAAGGAATGCATAATCAGCACGGCCTTGCGGAGGCACACCCAAGAAGTTACGACCATATTTATCACTTTCAAATGCTGCGCGATCCCACTGACTAATTGAGTACGGTGGATTTGCCAGGATAAGGTCAAATTTCTTCAGTCTACCGTTCTCGACGAAGGCCGGTGCTTTCAAAGTATCTCCATTTACGATATTAAAGTCCTTAACTCCGTGCAGAAACAGATTCATCTTGCCAATAGCAGAGGTAAGCGCATTGATTTCCTGACCGTAAACAGCCACATTTCGCCATTCCTTACCTTGCTCTTTTAAGTACGCAATAGCAGAAATAAGCATACCTGCACTACCACAGGTCGGATCATAGATAGATTCCCCCGACTCCGGCTTCAACATCTCGGTCATCAAATGCACAACAGTTCGATTGGTGTAGAACTCCTGTGCTGTGTGACCGCTGTCATCCGCAAACTTTTTGATAAGGTATTCGTATCCTTGACCCAGCTCGTCTTCCGGGCAATTGGCAATGGAGAGAGTCTTGGTACTGAAATGTTCCAGCAGATCTTTCAACAACCTATCAGGGAGCCTATTCTTATTTGTCCAGGCACCATCACCAAAAATACCTTGCAGCTTGTCAATGTTCGCATTTTCCACCTTGCGGAATGCCTCAACAATGGCCACACCAACATTTTCGGATACGGCACGAACATCGTTCCAGTGATATCCCTTGGGAACCACAAAGGTGTGGATTTCGTCAGCATCAAATTCGGCAGCGTCATCACCATATTCTTCGATAGCAATGGCAGTTTCTTCATCGTATACATCACAGATACGCTTAAAAAACAGCAGAGGAAAAATATATTGCTTATAGGCACCAGCATCAATGTTGGTTCTTAGAAGGACAGCGGAGTTCCAAAGATAGGATTGCAGTTCCTCAATGGTTATTCTTTTACTCACTGATATAACCTCCTTCCAGCAAGAGCTTACGCATCTTTTCTTCGGCTGCAATCATTTCTTTGTAAGCCTCAAAATACTGTCTACGGATTTCTGCCGGAGGAACAGTTTCCTGCTCCTTCTTTTCGATATAGTTGTTAATAGCAAGAGAAAAGTCTTTCTCCCGAATTTCTGGAATCGTAACGATTTTGACCTTTTCGATAACATCTTCGTATTCCATATAGTAGTTGAATACGGTTTGGATATCTTCTTCGGTCATAATGTTCTGTGCTCTCTGGGGAGTATAAATTCCGGAGCCATCAATCATACAAATACGGCCACGATGCTCAGGAGCTTTATCATTATTCAAGAAAAGAATGCAGGCAGAAACACCAGTGGAGTAGAATACACCACTGGCCATCGTAATGATAGCTTCCAGTTTATCGGATTCCACAAGGTGCTTGCGAATCTCACCTTCTTTACCGCTTCTAAAGAGCACTCCCTGCGGCAGCACCACAGCACAACGACCAGTTTTCGGATTCATAGACTTAATCATGTGCTGGAGCCATGCAAAATCACCATTGGAATCGGTCGGGCATCCCCAAATATTTCTACCGTAAATATCGCTGCTGAATTGTTCAGCTCCCCAGTTTTTGAGCGAAAACGGAGGATTTGCGACTACGCAATCAAAGGTCTGCAATGATCCACGTTCCAGATAGTTCGGGGATCGCAGAGTATCGCCCTGTGTCACTTTGAAATCTCGTGCACCATGCAAGAACAGATTCATTCGAGCAATGGCAGATGTTGCCAGATTCTTTTCCTGACCGTAGATTTTTCCATAGGTCAACTTGTCATCATGCATGTACCGAATAGCCTCAATGAGCATACCACCCGTACCACAGGCTGGATCGTAAACGGTCTCTCCGGCCTTAGGAGCCATTAGCATAATAAGTAATTTGACAATCGAACGCGGCGTGTAGAATTCACCGGCATTCTTTTTGGAGAGATCAGCAAATTTCTTAATCAGAAATTCGTAACTGTCACCCATTAGATCTGCGGAATAATTGTTGTTGCCGACCTTGATTTTAGACATATGTTCAATCAGGTCTTTCAGACGTTCGTCAGATAGTTTTGTTTTGTCGGTCCAGTTTGCATCGTCAAAACTGCTGAACACGCCACTCAGCGTATCAGGATTAGCACGTTCAATTCCATTCATGGCTGTTACAATAGCCACACCGACATTTTCACTTGCTTCACGAACATCCTTCCAGTGGCAGCCCTCCGGGATGACAAAGCGGGGATTTTCCGGGAAGCTAGCGTATTCCTCGTCACCACCGGATTCTTCGAGAGCAACTTGAGTTTCTTCATCATAAACATCGGAGAGACGCTTGAAGAAAAGAATAGGCGTTACATAACTCTTATATTCGTCCTGATTGATGGGGCCACGCAGAATATTGCAGGCTTCAAACAGGTGAGAAAACAGCTTCTGACTGGTTGTTTCTTCCGGATGTGCGGCACTGGCTTCCAATTCCATATCAGCTATATCCATAGCAGATTGCATCATCTCAGCACGACCTCCTGTCTTTACTTTTTTACCGGTGGAAGGTTTTACACCTACGCTACCACTTTCTTGAATTTTCTCAAATTTAGCAGGATACTTGTTTTCAAATTCCAGGAGAATTTTCAGGAGACGCTCGTCCAAAAATGTAAGAGCGTGTTTTCTGATATTAGTAGGTACACCATAGTACGCCTCGGCAACAGCACCGGTGATAGCCGCCAAGGTGTCACTGTCACCTCCAATAGAAATGGCGTTGCGAATAGCATCCTCAAAACTGGTAGACTCAAAGAATGCTTCGAGTGCCTGAGGGACGGTATCTTGGCAGGTTTCGTTAAACTGGTAGGTATCACGAATGGAATCTAAGGTGAAGTTAATCGGATAGTAGTTCTTCACGATATAATCCTGAATTTCCATCAGACTGCTTCCAGTACGAGCCAGATAGACTGCAATGGCAGTAGCTTCCGCCCCCTTAATTCCTTCTGGGTGATTGTGGGTTGTCTCGGTAACTGCTCTTGAAAGTGCTGCGGCTTCCGCAACAGAATTAGCTACATAGCCACATCCTCCGACACGCATTGCTGCTCCGTTTCCGTAGCTGTTGTATGGTTGAGGATTGTCCGAATACATCCAACGATAAAAGGAACCACCATAACCACAATGTGGATAGGGACGTCCAATTCGCTGCATAGATTCAATCGTTATATTACTTAAATCACTGTAGTCCGGCTTGCAATGCATCAAAGCATCACATACAGCCAGAGACATGACGGAATCATCGGTGAAGAAACATTGATGCGTAAGAAAATCAAAATCTTTCGACCTATGATTATCCCATTCAAATCTGGAACCGACGATGTCGCCAATGATTGCTCCAATCATCTAGTTTTCTCGCTTTCTTTTTTGTTATTAGTAATACTGCTCAATATAGCTATAAGCCTTATCAAAGACATCTTTATCCTTGATTTTGTATTTGATCCAAACAACACTGCGAAGGGCTTTCTTGACTTCCTGCTTACCAGCAGTAGTGCTCTGCCAGCCATCGAAACGCACAATTTTTACAATGCTGTCAATATCAGCAACGATGCGCTCAACAATAACAGGAGTGCTTCGGTTTTTCAAACCGTTAAAAAGTTCCGTCAGTGCAGCGATTCCCTTATCAACTTCCTGCTCTGGCACTACTTCTTTTTCTGCCTGTGCTGCTTCCTTCGCCAATTCCAATAGAAGTTTCAAGAACTCGATGCTGGTCACCAGACCCTGTTCGTGCTTTTCTCGCAATGTTTCCAGCTTTTCACCAAGCTTGATGAATTTCGGATCCTTGGTGTGATTCATGATTTTGGCTACGAGATTGATTTCGATCTTTTTGGTGGTCTTCTTCAAATCTTTCTGCTTTTCTAAGAACTCATCAATCAGGTCGGCATCCATTGCCAGGATTTCCACGTCCTCATCCGCTTCGCCAACGGTCAGGTTCTGATGAACAAGCTCAATCGTTTTTGCGCCCAAGGATGCCCAGATCAATCCACCACGGCCATCCGTCGGCTTCACAGATTCATATACACGAGACAGCCACTGGTAATCCGCTTTATAAGCATTCAGAAAAACGTCTGGTGATAACGCATCCCACGCACGATTCAGCACACGGTAGTCAGCAGCAAACGCGTCTTTTTCTTTATTTGTTGGTAAGCACTCCTGCGCTGCCATGAGACCTTCCCAACCTTCAATTGTTCTATCAACACCCAAGAAGTATCCCAGGCATTTTTTTAGGAGTGTCGGAAGCTGCTTCTTGATTTCTTCAATGTTGGTGATGATCTTACGCATACTGTTTTCGTCAAAATCCAGTGCACGTGCGACATCATCAAAAATACCGATATAATCAACGATCAGACCATGTGTTTTTCCTTGGTCATAGGTACGGTTGGTACGACAAATCGCCTGTAGAAGGGTATGATCCTTCATGGGTTTATCCAGATACATTACCTGAAGAATCGGTGCGTCAAAACCAGTCAACAGTTTAGCTGTTACAATAACAAGTTTTAACGGGCTTGCAGGATCACGGAAAGTGTCTAAAACCTTTCCCTCAGCATCACGATCTCTGCGATATTTCTTATAACGATCTTCTTTATCGTTATTGGTATCCATAACAATGGTGCTGGCTTCTTCGCCGAGTAGCTCATCGAGGACAGCCTTATACATCAAGCAGCATTCACGGTCATAGACAACGACCTGACCCTTGTAGCCATTCGGCTCGATTTTCTCCTTGAAATGTTTAGCGATATGCTCACATACCTTGCGAATTCTAGCCGGGTTGTACATGATTGCCTTCATGTTTACCCTGCGAGAAAGTTCGTTCTTTTCATCTTTGCTAAGTCCAGCCTCATCGGTCATAGCCTCAAATTCACGATCCAGCTTTTCCTTATCCACATGAAGCTCTACAGGAACCGGCTCAAAGTGAAGAGGAAGCGTAGCACCATCACGAATGGAATCAGAAAAGGAATAGCGGCTCATATAGCCAGTGCGATCTTCCTCGGCACCGAAGGTTGCAAAAGTGTTTTTATCAACACGATTGATAGGCGTACCGGTCAATCCAAAGAAGAAAGCATTTGGCAGAGCCATTCTCATTTTTTCACCCAGATCACCTTCCTGGGTTCTGTGAGCTTCATCGACCATGACGATGATGTTATCACGAGGATTCAGCTCACCGCTAACCTCACCAAACTTAAAAATCGTAGTGATAAGGATTTTTCGCATATCACCACGGAAGAAGGAAAGAAGTTCCTCTTTTGTGGCTGCACTGGTTAGATTCGGAATGTCTGATGCATTAAAGGTTGCAGTAATCTGCGTTTCCAGATCAATGCGATCATCCACAATAACAACGGTTGGATTTTTGAGCTCCGGAATCATTCGCAGTTTCTGTGCTGCGAAGACCATAAGAAGAGATTTACCGGAACCTTGAAAATGCCAGATTAGACCTTTCTTAGGGTAGCCAGCGATAACACGATTCACAATCATATTAGCGCCTTCAAATTGCTGGTAACGACAGATAATTTTATATTTACGATATTTTTTATCAGTGGCGAACATCGTGAAGAACTGAAAAATGTCCATGACATTCTTCGGTGAAATCATATCCTCCACACTGATTTTTACATCTGCAAGACTGCCTTCCGACTTATGAGTTGCTGTGTGCCACGGTCCCACATGTTAATAGGCATATTGATAGAACCATAGCGATAGCATTTGCCTTCAGTAGCAAAATTAAAGACGTTGGTTACAAACATGGCGGGTATGCTTTTTTCATAAGCAGAAATATCGCCAGCCGCATCCAACCAAGTAATGGCACTACGAACCGGAGTTTTCAATTCACCGATAGCAATCGGGAAGCCGTTAATCAAGAGCACAATATCTAAGCGCTTGCCGCCTTCGGCCTGAGGATATATCCACTGATTGGTCACAACATATTCGTTGAGAGCAAGATCTTCTTTACGCATAGTACCAAAGAAACGAATCGGAACCATGCGTCCGTCCTTACCAAAAGGATAGGAGTTTTCCTCAAAAATCATTTTCTTGAAAATCTCATTCTGAGTGACAAGGTTATGTGGTTGAACAGACAAAATAAGTGTCCTAAGTTTATAAATAACTTCATCTGCCCGGGATGGATCTTCCGCAATTTCCGGGTTAAGGCGAATGAGGGCCTCTTTTACCATTGGTTCAACAAGTACATCCGAATACATACGAGGAAGTTCCTCGGCAGGAATATATTTCCACCCATTCATCTGAAGAGTAGAAAGCATCATTTGCTCAATGGTATTATCTTCATTAAAAATAGTAGCCATCTGTATTCCTCCTCCAGTCCAATCAATCTTATTTTATCTTTTCGTCCGTCCCATAATCTGGACTATCCGGTAAAATTTCTAATATGTCATCTACTGTGCAATTCAGTTTGAGACAAATCCGTGCAATGACTTCCATAGAAACTATTTCGCCTCTGCCCATTTTGCTTATCGTGCTTGGGCTCACATCTGCCAACTCGCATAATTCCTTTTTCATCATTTTTCGATCAATAAGCATTTTGAATAATCTATTGTAGGAAACCGCCATATCATACCGCCTTCTTTATTCATACCAACGCTTGCAACTATAAAAACTCATGATAAAATTATAGCACACTCTCTTTGCTAAGTAAATCAATAATGGTGACTTCTCACAAGTGCTGCTCTTCTGCAAGCAGGGCTTTCGTGACACGAAAGCGATTTTCTGCTTGTTGGGGAAACTCCC
>ENA-OPDW01001456-OPDW01001456.1-human-gut-metagenome-genome-assembly--contig:-NODE-1456-length-13252-cov-16.721225_pt1 | contig 13252 bp, 7 predicted proteins | sample MGYA00241264_ERZ501508 | MGnify/ENA primary metagenome ERZ501508 (study PRJEB25962, sample SAMEA2042575) | human gut metagenome | biome: human gut; feature: human-associated habitat; material: faeces...
TTTCTCCGGGAATATAATTGCGTCCGGTTTCCAGACACCGGAACACATCGGCAGTCGGTGCATTGCTGACTGCATAAAAATCATCATACGAATACTTTGGGAAATCTTCTGTATGGTAGGTTGATAAATGCAGTTCTGTATTGGAACGGGTCTGTGCAACCAGATCTTTTCCTTCTATTCCTTCCGGCAATACCCCTACTGCTTCAAAATGATACCCCTGATACTCAAAAACACCTTCATCCCAGGACTCCACCAATTCTTCTGCTGTTTTAGCTGTTACCTCTTCTTCTGGTTCTTTCTGTTCCTGTCCCTCAGAAGTTTCTATTATTTCCTGCTCCTGACTCTCTGAAATAGATTCTTCAGCAGTAACCTCTTCCTCTTCTATTTCCTCTACATCTGACATATCTACTACGGTCGGTTCTGTCACTGCCTTCGTATCTAAGAAATCAAACATGGTCATCTGGCGCCCGGATGGTTCCACAAAAGACGGTTCTACTTCCGGTGTCGGGAAAATCGTATAGGTTCCTTCTGCATACTGGTGAAGTTCTGAAAGAAGTTCTGTTTTCTGCTGGTAGTTTGTCCCATATGCCTCAAAATCTAATGGCAGAACTGCCAATGCTGCATCCATCTTCTGTAACAGTTCTTCTGTCTGCTCTGGATTCTCTAAAACTGCCACCATTTCTTTCCCTGGTTTTTCCCAGAAGAAATCATCCGTAAATGGTCTGTCCATCTCTTCCGGAAGACGGTCATAAAAGCGGAGTACCTTGTTCGCCATCTGTTCCCGTTCATATTCCGGCATACGAGCATAATCTTCTGCCTGCAGGAACTGGTCATTCTTGATCAGATAAGCTACTCTGTTTGCAACTTTATTCCAGGATAATAAAATTGACGTATATGGATTCCCATAAGCACCTCTTGCAAGAAACAATCCTTTTCCATCATAGTTTGCATGTGAATCATCGGCACCAGACAGTGCATGACTGCTTCCACCAATCCCATACTGTTCCTTGATAAAACCTGTCCTCGCTCTTTCATCCTCATGCAGCAGATAAAAGGAATACGTCCTGAGCCTGCCCTGTGAATACGCTCCACCTCCTGCAAGATAAGCATCAATCTCATCCTGTGTAATGAACATCGGATGTTCTTTCCAGGCAAACCCATCCCTTGCCTGATAAGGGATGATCTCATCCGCAAACTTCTGAAACTGCTTTGAGATATTTACAGGATTATAATGATGGAAACGCATAATGGAATGATTTTCCTCATAGGCTTCTGCCAGTGCATCCAGTCTTTCATTTAGTTCCGAAAGCCACTGGGAATCTTCCAATTTTTCTTCCAGATAATCCGTGATTTCCGGATAGATACTGTGAAGATGTGGCAGATCTGCTTCATCAAAGACAATCTCTGCCACCCCTTCTGCCATATCCCCTTTCATATAAGCAAGTGCCTGTGCGTGTTCCTTCAATGCGTTGTCCCTTGCCGCATCCAATACCGACTGCGGGGCATATTCTCCCTGATTTAAAAGCTGATGGATACGTCCGCTGACATCTTCCCATGATAAAAATGCCTTATCTAAAATCTGGTCTGTGACCGTATGCCCCACTGCGATCTGCATCCCGGTTTCATCAAACCAGACTGAATATTCCTTTCCATCAATCTGAAAGCCTTTTCCACCTTTACGGTATTCACGCTTTACAAACTCCGTATATTCCTCCGGTGTCTGTTCGCTCATGAAATTATAGATGATCCGGAGCTGGCTTGCTTTCCGGTTTCCTCCTGTCCGTAAGATCTCATCAACAACTTCCTCTGGAATCGGGATTTCTCCTGCATAAAGGGCAGCTGCCCTTTCCTCGATGTTCCGCCTTTGTTCATCTGCAGTTGGATATTCAGGCAAAGATAAAGCAGAGGCGATCTCTTCCTCTGCTTTACTAAATCCATCTTCTCTTGTATCTTCGACTAACTGTATACCAATTCCGTCAAGATGCTCTCTTCCGCTGTTGCCATCAGTGCGTTCATGTGTGCTGTCCATGCCATCGGATCTGCTTCCTTGTCCGGTGCCGGATTCTTCTCCAGTAATTTCTCCATCTGGCTGTCCATTCTCTCCTGTGCTGCTTTCTCGATCTGTTCCAGATGGCTGTTCAGCTTCCCGGTCAGGAACAGGCTCTGATAAAGGCTGTTCCTGTGTTCCTTCAGAAATGTCCTCCGCAGCATCCCGTATTTCCCGATCGTCACTTCTTCCTCTTCGACGGTCAGATTCGGAAACAGGTAATCTCCCTTGCGATGATATGTCAGTTCCATAATCGGTTCCTCCTTCATTTTCAATATTTTCTTGTTTTTTCGTTTCTGCATCCCGGTTTTTAGTTTCATGCATTAACGTGGTAAAGTTATTATAATTCCTTTCATTGGAATTTTCAACCTCTTTTCTCGCTTCTTCCAGAGAAATTTTATGTACGGTCTTTCCAATATCAATCAGAATACTCTCACTGAGCTGGCTTGCCGTATTTCCAAGAAAGGTGAGAACTGACAGACGGTTATAATCTGTGATATGCATGAAGTCCTCTTCTTCCAGAAGTTCCATCGGATCAAGCCCGCATCGCCTGGAAAGCAGATAGTAAACACTGTCTGTTGCCAGCTGACGGAAATCACTGCGAATCGTCACCTCGTCCAGATCTTCCAGATAAGTACCTTCTACAGCATATTCCAATCCGTCCAGGTATTCCTCCAGATTATCACTGACCATTTCCCTTGCGACTGCCATCAATGCATCCTGCAAAGTTGCTGTATCCTTTTCTTCCAGAGCATAGACCTCTGCCAGATGGGTGAGGATCTCTTCTCTCTGGTGTTCCTGCATCTGCCAAAGATACGGGCTTCTGCCCCCGGCTACCATGTGGGTATCCGAAATATCAAACACATAACGGAGTCTGGTATGCTGTCCTGTTTCATCAAGCAGGGCGATTCCCCTTGCACCACGGTTCACCCATCGGAACATCTTTTCATTCCATAATTCCAGTGATGCACAGGCCGTTGCTTCCGGATGCTGTGCATGGATCAGAAGCTGGTCTGAAAAAGAATAACGATATAACCTTGATGCTGTGTCCATATAATCCATCCAGTCTCTGGGGGAACCGCTCACTGATACAGCATGTTCCTGTGCCAGATCCCGGATGTCCTGTAATTTAGACATATCGCTTTACCTCCTTGTCTTATTTCTTTTTCTTCTTTGGGAATTCCAGATGGAATCTCGGCTTGCCATCCTCCAGTGTGAGTAACAGATCTGCATCAAATTTCATATCTTTCTTTTTAGAATACAGACCATTTACATGGGTACAAGCCTTATCAAGAAGTTCTCTTGCCATCTTTTTATCCAGATTTTTCGCCATGCTTCCTAAGAAACGGTTTTCTTTCCAAAGAACAAAATCACACTGACGGCTTGAACAGTAAAAATTCTGTTTCCCCTCAAAAACATCACAACCACAGACCGGACATTTGCCGATCACTTCCCTCGCAGTCTGGAATCTTCTGCGTTCCTCTTCCGGTATCTCCCTGCATACCTCTAAAATCTTACGGACAAGAGAAGTAATCTCTCCCATGAACTGAGTATCTGTAATCTGTCCCTTTTCCATCATCAACAGCCGGTTCTCCCATTCCGCAGTCATTACTGCTGATTTCAGATACTCTGGCATGACCTTTACCAATTCCTTTCCCTCGGTACTTGGTAATATCTGCTTACCCTTTCTCTGTGCATAACCGGAAGAAACCAATTTTTCAATGATACTTGCCCTTGTTGCCGGAGTCCCCAGCCCTTTCTTTTCTGTTTCAGAATCAAACTCCTTATTACCGGCTGTTTCCATTGCAGCGAGGAGCGTATCTTCATTGAATGGTTTCGGCGGAGAGGTATAATGTGTGGTTTTATCCGCTTTTACTGGAAAAAGCCTCATTCCTTCTTCATACCCAGCAGGAATCGAAGTCTCTTTTTCCTTTCCCTCCACTGGTTCCGCTTTGACATACAGATGTTTAAATGCCTTTTCTACTTCCTTAAATCCCATCTGTACTGGAATCTTCCCTCTGGCTTTAAAATCATGTTCCTGGCACTTTACCGTAATATCTGTCTGCTCATACAGATATTCTTCTCCGGTTGCCTGTACCAGCTGCTGACAGATCAGCATCATCAGATTCTTTTTATCTGCTGGTAAATCAGCAATTCCTTTCTCCACGGCTTCTTTCGTCGGAAGAATCGCATGGTGATCAGATACCTTTGCATTGTTGATTACCCTTTTTATGCCATGCCCCAACTGTCCATAATCTACAAATGGAAGTAATACTGGCATTTTTCCTACCAGTTCCTCTACCGAATCTTTCATATCCTCCGTTACAAACTGGCTGTCTGTTCTTGGATAAGTAACCAGCTTTTCTTCATATAATTCCTGTAACATATCCAGTGTGCGTTTCGCTGTATATCCAAAGTAACGGTTGGCTTCTCTCTGCAGACTTGTCAGATCATAAAGTCTTGGCGGAAATGCTTTTTTATCTTCCTTCTTCATCTGTGTGACCACAGCGGTCGAACCATTACATAACGCTGCCAGCAGATCCGCAGCTTCTTCATTTGCAATGTTCTCGGAAACTACTGTAAGTTTTCCATCTGTCAGTGCTACCTTATAAAACGCTTCTTTTTGGAAATGCTCGATCCTCTCCTGCCGTTCTGCAAGCATGGCAAGGGTTGGGGTCTGTACCCTGCCCACAACCAATCGTTTAAAATATCTCGTGGTGTATGCTCTGGTTCCATTCATTCCGATCAGCCAGTCAGCCTGTGCCCTGCACACCGCAGCCATACAGAGATTCTTGTATTCTTCCTCACTTTTCATTGTCTGGAAGCCTTTCTGAATGGCGGCATCTTCCATCGAGCTGATCCACAGACGTTTCACTGGTTTCCTGCATCCGGCAAGGTCATATACTCTCTGAAAAATCAGTTCTCCTTCTCTTCCTGCATCACAGCCATTTACCAGATATTCCACATCGCTTCGGTTCATCAGACCTTTTAAGACATCAAACTGCTTCTTTTTATCCTTGGAAACTTTCAGCTTCCATACCTCTGGAAGGATTGGCAGATCATCAAACTGCCATTTTTCATATTTCGGGTCATATTTCTCTGGCTGTGCATACTCTGCCAGATGTCCTAAACACCAGCTGACGATACCGCTTTCTCCCTCCAGATAACCGTCTTCTCGCCTATAAGCGGACAGATTTTTCGCATAACTTTGTGCTACACTTGGCTTCTCTGCGATCACTAAAAATTTAGACATAATCCTTTCCTTTCTACCAAAAAAGGCAGCCAAGATTTCTGGCTGCCCCTGTCCTTATTACTGTTTCCATCTCTTAAAAACGCTTATTCTTCTTTTTCATCGTCCTCTTCATTTACATAAGGACCGTCTGAAAATTCAAGCTGTTCACTTACATAATCTTCGTCCTTACTGCGTCCATGTTTCTTATAGACTGCGATTCCTGCAAAGCCTAAGATTGCTACAACTACGATAGCTGCAAGACCTTTCACATTCATTCCGCTTTTCTCTTCTTTCTTCACTTCGGTTTCCTCCTCTGCTGCTGGTGTAGTCTCCGGTGTGGTTTCCGGGATCACTACGGTTGATTCTTCAGTTTCCTTGTCTTTTTCTGTTTCATCCAGAAATTCTGCCAGATCGTTCTCATCGACCAGAGACATCATATACACGTTCTCTGTATTACTGGAACGGTCAATGACCATGTAAAAAGTATTCCCCTTTTTCGTCTGGATAGTAAGGAACTGTTTTGTATCATCATTTTCCTTATCATCTACAAGCTGGGCATTTCCCGGTGTAGAAAAAGCAGAATTATTACTTTCTCCGGTAACTCTTCTCGTATCCTCTGCTTTCTCCGTATCTTTACTCTTTTCTGTTGTTGTCTCTTCCACCACCGCTGTCGTTGTCTCTTCTGCCGGTGGATTTGCATTTGCATAAACAGTAGCAAGGGATGTTCCCGAAATCATTGTTACCGCCATAGCAATCATCAGAAGTTTCTTTACCACTTTATTCCTCATCGTCTAAAACCTCTCTTTCTGCCACCTGCCCCACAGGTGGTCTGTTATCGCTTTCTTTTTGGGGTGTCTCCTTGGTATCTTCCACTGTGATACCGCCGTCCTCATTCATCTGAATCATAACGGTTCCTTTCTGAATCCCGTCAAGCAGTACCAGCAGCTCCCGGCTGTCCAGTTTCATAGAACGAAATGATTTGATAATCTCCATATCTTCCATCTGTTGTTTTAAAGTATTCTGCCGTTTCAAATGTTCCTGAAGCTCTGCAATCTTATCCTCTGTTTTCTGAATATCATCCAGAATCTTTTTCAATTTCATGTTCATCTGCCTGTCACCTCCTCTAATGCAGACGACCAAATGCCATAAAGTGTTCCTGCCAGTAGGCACTTGCGATACTTGTATATTGCACCGGCTTACCACAATGAATCATCATGTTATTGCCGACATAGATTCCAACATGACTCGCTCCACTTGTGTTATAGGTTCCCTGGAAGAAGATCAAGTCTCCCGGTTTTGCTTCCGATGGAGATACCTGCGAACAGTGAGAACGAAGTCCATCGGCAGTACATCTTCCAATATTCCATCCATTTCCACAATTATTGATAACCCAGCTTACAAATCCGGAACAATCAAATCCACTTGGGGAATAACCACCCCAGACATAAGGAACTCCCAGATATTTCTCTGCTTCCCGGATCATCTTTGCAAACTGTGGATCAGATAAAGCATCTGTCGGTATGGTATAACCAAATCCACCACTTCCGGTGGGTATGCTGTTTAAGTCAAACAGGTAATCACGATTTCCATAATATTTGTTATACGCATCGTATCTTTCCTGTTCTTCTTCCGTCATGCGGCTTCTCAATACGGTATCCAGATTGCGATTTGTCATCGTCACATCCAGACGGTTTACTTCCTTCGTTGTCGTAACCTGCACTTCCTGGCTTCCATTGCTGTCTGCTATGTATGCCTCCCATGTCTGGTGCCCGTGTGCGGAAGCTGCTGCATGGTTATCATAATAAACATCAAACTGAACACCATATCTTGCAAAAGCTCCGGTATCTTCTACTACATATTCCACACCATTCATAATGACATGGGTTCCCATCGGTACAAAAGGATTTGATGCATCTACTGCGATCGTATGATTGGCTGTCGGCATCGCACCGCTGGCTGTCGGTCCTCCACTCCACTGCCCACAGCAGATGGAGCAGTTACAATACCCACTGGTGACAACCTGTCCCAGTGATTCTCCTACCCGGACTGTCTTTGTTTCGGTAACTGTCTCCCTGGTAGAATCTGTCGTAATACCATACTGCTGACGGAAAATGGACTCTATCTCCTCTGCCACTTCATCATAAGTAAAACCACCGTATTTTACTGTCAGATAAGAGATCAGCTGATATGGATTATGGCCAATCTCATCAATCTGGTACCGGTATTCATCGTAATCCGGATGCGTGGATTCCATCTGATTGATCTGCGTATTTAAGGCTTCTTCTAATGCCCGGTATGCATTTTCAGCGGCATAAATGTCCTCATCTGTACTGGAATAACTGGTGGAAATAATGGCAGACGAAGCTCCCTGCAGGGATGCACTGCAGCTGGTAAAACTTGCTGCAATCAAGACAAAGATCAATCCAAAGATAGCAACTGTAGCAAAAATCCCACGGTTTTGTGCCGCAATCATTTTGACCGCATCTTTCGCCTTTTCTGTAAATTTCTGTGCTGAAGTAATCATGGCATCCTTTGCCTTTTTACTCTGCTTTGCTGCCTGATACTGTTTCTGATAGCGTTTCTTCTGGAACAGTTTTTGCAATGCAGATTTTCTTTTCTGCTCCGCTTCCTTCTTCACCATATTTTTTGCTTCATTTCCATAAACAGATTCAAACATCAGCCTGCTTTTTTCTGCTTCATCAAGAACGCTTTCTTTCAGTCTTTTTGACTGTTCCCTCCTTTGCTTTAAGCGTTCCCTTGTATAAATGGATTTTCTTGCAAGGCTCTCTCCTGCAAGCTCTGCCCGGTGTGCCCCTTCTACCGCAGCATTATCCTCTTCTGCCTCATGGGTTTTCCAATGAGCCGCCGTAGCCGCAGCATCTTTCACGGCAGATGCAGAACTTCGGATACCGATACCGGCTCCATGTACCATGCCATCACTTTCATCGCCAAACGATAATCTGGAACTCTTTTTCCGCTGTTCTTTCAGCACACGTTCCCGCTTCGATTTGCCTTTGATCTCCTCCGAAAATCCATCCAGAGACTCTTCTGCCACTTCTGAAGTTTCCCTGTACCGGGCAGCTTCTCTCTTTGCCGTCTTGCTTTCTTCGGAAGCCTCCTTTTCCTTCCGTCTTTCTTTTGACGCATAATCTCTGACCATCTTTTTCTTACGGAGATCCCGGCTGTCTGCAACCGTTTCCAGATAAGCCCGTTCTCCCCTTGGCTGTCCACGGATGCTCTCACTGCGAAATGCGGATTTCGTTGCAGCTGTGCTTTCATCGGCTACTTGTTCCCCATCCAGTTTTCCATCTATATCTTGTTCTGACTCCTCATCCAGTACAGATTCTCTACTATATATGGTTTTTTGGGAACTTTGCTCCGGATGTTCTGTTTCCCTTTTTTCATTGATATGCTCACGCCTTCTCTTACTGAAATCCAGTTCATCCTTTTTTTCACTACGGGAAACCTCTGTATCCATGTCCCGTCCAGTGATCCTTTTTTCTTCTTTATTCCGAAGATTCTCTTCTCTAAGACCATCACGGCTCATCTTCTGGACGGTTTTATCTCTCGCCTTATACTCATGCTCCTGCAAATTTCACCATCCCCTTTACTGTTTACCTGTTATTCTGCTTTATCCTGATAGCTCTCCCATTTTTCCAGTACCTCATCTGCCAGTCCTGCAATGGAATCTGTCAGCTTATCTGTAAGTCTTTCACTCAATGTTCTTCTTGCAGCCAAGCAGGAAGTAATCCCCATAAAGTCAATCAGTTCCGCTAAATACAGCAGATCATCTAACATCTCGCCAAACACCTCCTCCCCGTTACTGTCCTTTCCTTTTTCTAAAAGTTCTTTATAATTGTCTGCACAGATCCTCTCTGCAAATACACAGCAAGGTTCCCCATTGCATCTCTCAAAATTCGTATAATCTCTCATGTAGTGATCCTCCATTTCATTCTTGGGCAGAAAAAAGGCCGGAAATCTTTTCCCGGCTCATCCCCTGCTTTTGTTCTATTTTGTTTTTTATATTTTTTAATCGTCTCTTTCTCCGATACCAAGTTTTTTACGCTTCTCCACCTCATCCGGCTTAGAAGTCATCAACGCATACAGCATCAGAGAATTATCAAATTTATCCTTAAACGGGATAATGGTACTGCCATAAAAGACCAGTCCCTCACCTTCTCCACTGTTGGTAACATAAGAAAGCTGATGTGGTGAAATGTTCAGCTGCTTTGCAAGAATCTGCCTGTCACCGGATGCCTGGTTTAACATCAGGATAAAGTCAGAATTTTCAAAGATATTTTCTATCTCACGGCTGGCAAGCAGGTCTTTTACATTCTGTGTGATACCCGTCGGAATACCGCCCCATTTACGGAATCGCTTCCAGATCTCCACGCTGTACGAAGCTGTCTGCTCTTCTTTTAAAAGCAGATGAAATTCATCAATGTAATATCTGGTACTCTTATTCGCTGAACGGTTAATCGTTACCCTGTTCCATACCTGATCCTGTACGATCAGCATACCAAGTTTTTTCAGCTGTTTTCCTAAGTCTTTGATGTCGAAACATACCATGCGGTTATTCAGTTCCACGTTGGTTCTGTGGTTGAATACTTTCAGAGAACCGTTAACGTAGATTTCCAATGCAGTCGCAAGACGCTGTGCCTCCTGCTCCTTCTGCTCACGGAGAAGATTATATAAATCCTCTAAGATCGGCATCTTTTCCGGTACTGGGTCAGAAAGAAAGTCCTGATACACCAGACGTACACAACGGTCAATAACTGTTTTTTCTACCGGCTCCAATCCATTCTTCCCACCAACTACCAGCTCACAAAGAGACAGGATAAAGTCAGACTTTAAGGAAAGTGGGTCATCATCATCTGCGTAATCCAGATTGATGTCCATCGGATTGATATAATCATGGCTGGTCGGTGAAATGCGGATAACCTGTCCATGAAATGCCCGGAACAACGGATAATACTCTCCTTCTGGATCGCACACGATAATGTCATCTTTTGTCACGATAAATGCGTTGGTGATCTCACGCTTTGCCGCAAATGACTTACCGGCACCCGGTGTACCCAAAATCAAACCATTCGGGTTTTTCAGTTTCTTTCTGTCTGCCATGATCAGATTATTGGACAGGGCATTTAAACCATAGTAAATGGATTCCCCGCCCATAAACAATTCCTGTGTGGTAAATGGAACAAAGATTGCCGTAGATGTTGTGGTAAGTGCCCTTTTGATCGGCACAAGATTCATAGCAAGCGGCAGGCAGCTCATAAGCCCCTGCTCCTGCTGATAATCCAGACGCTTCAATGCACAGTTATATTTCTGTGCAATACCGGCAGTCTGGAATACGACATTTTCAAGCTCCTGCTTTGTCTCTGCCGTATTTAAAAACAGTGCCGTTACAAGGAACATCCTCTCATTCCTGGACTGTAAATCTTCCAGAAGTCTCTTGGCTTCTCCACCATATGTATTTAAGTCTGATGGGATAATGTCCATGTCATATCCGGCACGAACTGCCTTTTTCTGCTCCTCAATCTTCATCCGGTTAATATCGGTCACCTTGCTCTTTACCAGCTTGATCGCTTTCATCTGGTCAATGGACTGGATATGGAAATTCACCATAAGGTTACTGTCCATCTCCAAAAACTCTGCCAGCATCTTGTCCGTAAGCTCTGGTGCAAGAATCTGAAGATAAGAAACGGCTCCTATCGTTCCACCCATCTGAAAGTCTTTTCCATTCTTAAATACGAAGCTGGTCGGTGCGATATAATCCTTTGTGCTAAGACCTGTCCGAAGTACCTCATCATAAGAAAAATGGAAAGGGACTTTACTATCCTGATTGAATGTCTCGTACATGATCTGCAGCCTTTCGGCTCCATTCAACGGATACGCTGTTACACCAAGGATCTTGAAGTTATTCATAATATCCGACTCGATACGTTCCAGCTTCGGTCGTGCTTCCCGGATATTCTCTGCTTCAATACCAAACGTAATATACTTGGTACGCATCAGACCATTATTTCCTTTCGCCAGCTGATTATTAAGCATCTGTGCAAACTCCATACGCAGATCATCAAACTCATCCTCCTGCGGATTGATATGGATAACCTTTTCATACTCCGCCATGTTGCTGTGCTGATTGATAAAGGAAAGCTGAAAATGAATCGTGCTGTCAAAATAATTTAAGAAGTCACACCAGTTTTCAAAGATCGCATTTTTATCCTCATTCTGAGCTAACTGGTAGTTGATGTCATAAAAACGGATGGTCTTGGAATAAAATTTATCCTGCACCCTGCAGATACCATCTCTCCCCATCTCATGATAAGGAATGGACTGCTGTGCTGTAATCCGTTTATCTTTGGCAGCATTTGCCACTTTCTTTTCTGTGGTACTACCTTTTCCTCCCGAAACCTTCTTCCCTTCTGTCTGCTGTCTCGGCGGTGCTGTAGCTGAACTGCTCTTTTTCTTCTTTGCACTTTTCTTTGCTTCACGCATTGCCTGTTTCTCTGCTTTTGCCGCAAGCTTCGCTTCTTTTTTCGCATTTTTCTTATCTGCTTTTTCATGCTCTTTATGAAGTTTCGCTTCATATTTCTGTGCCCTTTTCAAAGCCTTCTTTTCCCTGCGGGTCAGCTTTCTGTTTGGTCGGCGTACCCCTCTCTGTCTTTCCAATGCTTCATAGCCTGTTACCATTGGCTCACTGTGCAGTCTGCCGCTTACCGGCTTACTGCTGTCCGCCGGTTCTGAAATATCTTCTCCACCATCCTCTTCATCCAGCCAGTAATCATTTGGATAACGTTCTTCTTCCAATCTCTGCGGTGGCTGTCTATCGTTTTTTCTTTTTAACACTCTTCTGTCCTCCCTTCTTTTTTCTGACCATGATAAATTTCTTCTCATACAGATTTTCCATCTGATACTTCCGTACCGGAGGACGGATAAATTTCACGGTGATCATATTTTTCAAAACCTTTTCTAACGGAAGTCCATCCTTTTCATACATGGCAAATAAAAATGCCGGAAGCATCAAAAGGCACATCCCTGTCGCTGCATTACTGGAACCGATGATCCCTCTGGTAAGGAAATAAAATGGTACTCCCACTGCCGCCGCAATCCCAAAACAGATCAGCTGCCGTTTGGTCAGGTTGAAGATGATCTTATTTTTGACCTTGGTTAAGTCTTTAGGTACTGATACAAATGCCATTGCCAATTCCCCCTTTCTTAGTGAGCGTTGAAGATACTACGGGCAAAGTTTCCTGTTTTCATCAAACTGAAACAAAGGATCACCGTGTATGCCATCACGCCGAACAATGCAGAATGTATGTTATCGGACATCTGGATATTCGCTACTAAGACTGCGTAAATTCCTACGCAGACCATCATAAAGAATCCCTGAAATGCCAGTGCAAACAATCCACGAAGATAGTTGTTTCCAATCTGCCCCCATTCCCGGTTAGACATGGTTGCAAATGGAATAGCTCCAACGGACGAATAGAGATAGATTTCAATCATACGCCCATACAAAATCACTGTAATAAAGACTGAGATAACCTTCATACACAGGCTCACAAGCATCGTTTCCAGTGCCAGTATGACAAGTTCACCGATTTCCATAGATTCCATTGCCGTTTCCATCGTGGTAATCATCGTATCTATATTGATCGCTGTATCGGAACTGATGACACCAGCGGCCCGGCTCACTACTGACTGCCCGACATCAAATACCGCCATGGTAATCGTAAATGTATGGCTGACGATCCAGACTGCCACCCACATCTTGAAAAAATATTTAAAGAACATCCATGTATCAATGTCATGCATATTGTTCTTCTCTGTTAACATGGAAATCAGCTCATAACAAAGCACAAAGGTAATAATCATACCGGCAATCGGTACAATGACCGAATCGGAAAGATTTTGTATCATGCTGAAAATGTTCCCATTCCAGCCCTGCGGTGTCTGCCCAACCTGAG
>ENA-OPDW01001461-OPDW01001461.1-human-gut-metagenome-genome-assembly--contig:-NODE-1461-length-13230-cov-4.465503_pt1 | contig 13230 bp, 10 predicted proteins | sample MGYA00241264_ERZ501508 | MGnify/ENA primary metagenome ERZ501508 (study PRJEB25962, sample SAMEA2042575) | human gut metagenome | biome: human gut; feature: human-associated habitat; material: faeces...
CTTCCGATCTTTTTAAGTCCTGAAAGATCTAGACCAAGACCGGCTCTTGTAAGGATGATAATCAGCGCGATCTTTCGAAGCTCGGCTGAGATTCCAAGAATACTGTCATCCAACAGATTCAGTACATATGGGCCGAGTATCATCCCCGTGATCATCATTCCAAGCAAGCTTGGCAATTTGATTTTCTTACAGATCCAGCCCATAGACATTCCTACAAGCAAGATCAAAGCAATACTTAGTAACATCTATTAAATTGCAAGCAAGTTCTTAATTGCTTCCATGTAAATCTGTACTGCTTCTTCAACTTCAGATACGAGTGTGTACTCGTCTGCACCGTGGATGCGGTAATCTACGCCCGGTTTCTCTGGTCCGAATGCGATGATATTTTTTAAGGACTTCGCATATGTTCCACCACCGATTACTAACGGTTTGTTCTCTGTATCTCCTGTTACATCTGTATAAGCTTTGTACAGTGCCTCTACAAGTGGAGACTCTTTCGGGAAGAACAATGGTTTTGTAGTTGTGTGGATCTCAATGCGTCCGTTCTCGTCTTCGAGCTTTCCTTCGCACATCTTGAGCATATCTTCTACAGAATATGTTACCGGGAATCTGATATCGATTGTAGCGGAGATCACACCGTCTTCTTTCTTAACGATTCCGTTACAGAATGTAAGCTCTCCAAACTCATCTGCGCATTTCAGTCCGATTCCTGATCCGTCACATGCTGTACCAATGTGTGAGTTATAGAATTCTACGAAATCATCTTCAAATCCGGCTTTTGCAAGACAGTCAAAGATAACACCTGCAGCATTAACTCCAAATGCCGGTGTACTTGCATGTGCAGATACTCCCTTTGCATAAATAGTGATCTTTCCATCTTCCTCTGTTACTTTGTATTCCTGAAGTTTTGTCTCTGCGAAAGCAGCTTCCAGTCTGTCTTTCAGTCCTTCTTCTGCCGGAATCTCTGCTGTACATGCATCACATACGGCATTGAATACAAATCCACCATTGATAGAAATAATCTTTGTATTCTTAGAAGTTGCCAGCATGCCAAGCATACCTTTCTCTCCGTGAATACATGGATAACTTGCATCCGGTGTAAATCCACAAGATAACTCTTCCGCCACTTCATTATAATGCTCCATACATCTGGAACCATTTTCCTCATTACATCCCATGATCAGACGAACTCTCTTGTTGAGCTTCACACCTGAATCACGAAGAAGCTTCATTGCATAAAGCGCTTCCATAACAGGTCCTTTATCATCTGTTGTTCCACGTCCGTAAACGTAATCTCCTTCTCTTGTCAACTTGAATGGATCATATGTCCAGTCACCGCCCGCCGGTACGATATCCAGATGTCCTGCGATACCAACGATCTCTTCGCCTTCTCCCATCTCTGCATATCCACAGTAGTTATCCAGGTTCACTGTCTTGAATCCGAGCTCATCTGCAATCTGCAGTGCTTCGTGAAGAACCTTTGCCGGTCCCTCTCCAAATGGCATTCCTTCTGCCGGTGTTCCAAGCTGTGAATCTATCGCTACAAGTCTTTCCATATTGCTTAACAATTCTTCTGTTGTTGCATGAATCTTTTCTTTGATATCCATTATTTTCATCCTTCCTTTTACTGCCTTCTATCATATGATGCGAGTGTCAAAAGTAAATTTCGCCACTCACTGATGTAACCAGATTGCTCCATTGCTATGCAATTCCCGCAATCCTCGAACACATCAAACTCCCATAAAATGGTGTGTTCACACCATTTTATTCCGTTTTCGGTGTTCGGCGTGTCAAAAAGTATAAATTGCTTATTTGTGCGAGCACAAACGCAATTTATACTTTTTGACACTTACATCATCATATCATGTATCGTGAAAAATTTCTAGTCTTCCCTTAACAAAATTATCGACATTTCGTCTATAATCTGGATTAAACAATTCTTCAGTTTTAGATTATATTCTCTTAAGAAATTTTACTTTTCTTTAGCTTTCGTGACACGAGGTGTTCACAATTCTTCCGTATAATAACATCATCAAGTTGATACAAATGAATTACAAAAGTATCATACATAGAAAAGAAGACGGTGATTGTATTAGCGACAGATCTTTTATGATTGCCGGACTTCGACCAAAAATTACGAATAGTTTATATAGATAATGGCCCGGTGCAGTGCACCGGGCCACGTTTTTGTTATTATATTTTCTTAACCTCTTTTTCCATTTTTCAGATCTTCCACAATTTCATTGTAACGTTTTTTATTCAAACGATAGAAGAACAGAACAACTGCTGTGACAATCCACAAAATTCCTGGAATTGTTGAAAATGCATGTTTCATAACTGCAATTACTTCCGGATTCTGTACCTGATTTGCCACATATCCATATTTACCAAGCAGAGCTGCAAGGAGTGCAGTTCCTATAGCCATTCCGATTTTATTTCCAAGAGAAACAAATGCATACTGGAATCCATCATTTCTAAGTCCTGTTTTCCACTCACCGTATTCCACACAATCCGGAATGATCGCATAGATTGCAGTGTTAAATCCTGAAAAGAAGAACTGTGTAATACCTGCCAATGCATAGAATACAATTGGAGATTCTTTTACATTAAAGAAGAACATTACAAGCATAGCGATTCCTGTAAGTAATGCAAAAACAGATGCTGTTCTTCCTTTATTATTCAACTTGCGGAATACCGGCTGGAAGCAAGCTGCACCGATAATTGAAGGAATAATAATACACATGGAATATGTTGTATAATAGGAGGCATCTCCTTCTACATAAGTGAAATAATATAAAATATCTGCATTTCTTCCATATAAGGTGAAACCAAACAGCACCTGTCCAACTAATGCAAGCAGATATGGTCTATTCTGCATAACGGCCTTCAACTGTACTTTAATGGAGATTTTTTCTTTCTCCGGAATTGTCACCTGCTCTTTTGTCTTTGCAAAACAGAAGAAATGACATGCAGCAAAGATGCATCCGTAAATAATTGCAACAAACAGATAACCGTTCTTTACACTGTTGCTTCCAAGCCTGCTGATCAGTGGCACTGTTACGATATTGATGATTCCGATTGCGATCATTGCTGCTACGGAACGAGATGTATTAATCTTAGCACGCTCATCAATATCCTGTGTCATAGCACCGCAAAGTGTTCCATATGGAATGTTTACACAGGTGTATCCTAAGACGAGAAGACAGTATGTAATTACCATGTAAACTATTTTCGATGTATTTGACCAATCTGGGTGCGCCCAAAAAGAAAGGATCAAAAGCACTGATGTGATCGGTGCTGCCACCAACAGCCATGGACGGTATCTTCCCCATCTTGTGTTTGTTTTATCTGTTAATCCACCTACGATCGGATCATTGATCGCATCCCAGAATCTTGAGAAAAGCATCAATGCTGATACTGCTGCCATACTGATTCCAAATACATCTGTATAGAAAATCATTAAAAAGTTACTGACAAACATCCAGCTAAAGTTACATCCTACATCTCCGAAACCATATGCAATCTTGCTGATCAGAGGCACTTTTCCATTATTACTCTCGTTTTCCATTAATTACCTCCTAGTCAGAGTTTCTGATAAAACTCTGTCCTCTCTTGATTCGATCACCTATTTCTCCTGCACATTGATGATTACTTTCATCGTTGTCTCGCGGTTATCATCAATATACTGATATGCTTTCAGATAATCTTTGAATGCAAATGTCTTAGAAATCAATGGTCTTAAATGAACTTTTCCTTCATTTACAAGTTCTATACCATCTACATAATCATCATGACGATACATCATTGTGCTCTTGATATCCAGTTCGTGATCATTTGCAACTGCAAGGTCTACTGTTGCCATTCCCGCAAATACGGCAACAAGAACGATGATACTTCCTTTTCTTGCGTATTTAATTGCCTGTCCCATTGTGATATTATTTCCTGCGCAATCATAGATCACATCTGCCTTGTCAGGACCAAAGGCTTCAACCATTGCCTCGCCAAAGTCCTTCTCCATAGTATTAACGCATACATCAATACCACATTCTTTTGCCTTATCCAGACGAAGGTCGCTGACATCTGTGATCATTACCTTTGCGGCACCCATTCCTTTTGCCGCCTGTGCAACCAGGTTACCGATCGGTCCTGCACCAAGAACTGCAATATTCAATCCCTTTACATCTCCTACCTGCTTCACTCCATGCACTGCAACTGCCAGAGGCTCGATCATGGCACCTTCTTCATAAGACATATCTTCCGGAATCGGTGTTACTTTAGAGGCATCTACTGCAAAATATTCTGAAGCTGTTCCTGTTGTCTGGAATCCCATAACCTTAAGTTCCTCACAAAGGTTATATTTTCCATGGCGGCACGGATAACACTGTCCGCAGTAAACCTGTGGCTCGATCGTAACTTTCTGTCCTTCATGAAATTCTGTAACATCTTTTCCGACCTTGGCAATCTCACCGGATACCTCATGTCCCTGAGTCACCGGGTATTTTGTAAATGGATGCTTTCCATGATATACGTGAATATCAGATCCACAGATTCCAATATTCATAATCTTAACTAGTACCTGATCATCTTTCACTTCCGGAACCGGTACCTCTCTGAAAATAATTTCTCCCGGGTTTGTCATTACCTGCTGTAACATAATGTTTTCCTCCTTTATTGAATATCTTTTATTAAATGTTTTATTAAAGTAATTACATTATTGTTCAGGAAATGTATTTTGTCAATATGTTATTGTTCAGTTCTGCCTATTGCACAAGATTTTGCTATATTTTTTATGCACTTTGCGCAAAAAAAGTCCAGGGAAGAAACATGTATTAAAAATGTTTCTTCTCTGGATTTTCTAACTTTCCATCATTCTGATCGTTATAATGTTTTAATAAAAGCCTGCAAATAATGTTTTGCCACACCAACTGCCGAGGCTTCTCTCTTATATGAACAAACTTTCAGGTATCTCGCATCATGCTCAAATCCATTATATTCCATTACTTTTTTCCCTAAGGTTATCATATGATCTGCAAGATATCCCCCTACTTCTCCTCCAAGAATAATATCCATATCATATGCCATTCTCAGATTTGAAATAAGGATTGCCAGATTATTAAGATACTCTTTCCAAACCTTCACAGCCTGTCCGTCCTGCTCTTCCACCTTCTTCATAAACTGTTCCAGTGTCTCTTTGGTATCATCTGTCAGCACGCTCGCCGCACAGTAAGCATCCGCACAGCCTTGTTTTCCGCAATAACATTTCTTTCCGCCCGGAACAAGGATCATATGTCCAAATTCTCCGGCTTTCTGATTCGCTCCCGGAATCAATTTCCCGTCAATGCAAAATGCTCCTCCGAGTGTGTTATTCAATGAAAGATACAATGCATTTCTATAGTTATTTAAATCCTCTGCCATCATTGCCGCATTGGCATCATTTTCAAAATAAACCGGAAGCGAAAAGATCTGTTCCAAAAAGCTTAAACTATAATTCTCCAATTGGAGCGCATGAGATTTGATCAGCATTCGTTCTTTCGAATTAACAATTCCCGGAATTGAAATTCCGATTCCCAAGATTCGTTCTCTGTTTTCTACATCTGAAAGAAATCTTTCCAATGCTTCGCTCAATTGTAAGTAGTAAGCGGCCTCTGTTGAAAATTCTAAGCGGATCCTTTCATATTTCTCTATCTCATAGCTCAAATTCACAAGTACAAATCCTGCATGCTTCGCAGTGATCCTTATCCCAACCGCATAACGGTACGCTGGATTAATACTGATTCGTTTTGCTTTTCGCCCGCCTGTAGATTCATATTCTCCGGTTTCAACCGCAATTCCATTAGCCAAAAGCTCATTCACATTCGACAATACAGTCGGCATACTAAGATTGAGATCCTTCGACAATTCCACTTTAGACGTTGCTTCGTGATTTATAATATAATTTACTATTTTTGATTTTGTAATATTTCTCTTTTCCGCTCCGGCCATATCCAAGGCTCCTTTTATAAATTGTTTTATAAAAGTATCTTATCCCTTCTTTGCCGGTTTGTAAAGGTTACAAATGCATTTTATTCTTCTACTTTCACCGGATTTGTCACACTGACCTTGTGATCATACCATGTTCCCTTTTTTCCGATCAATGCAAGATCAAATTCTTTGTCCAGTGCCGGAACCGGAACGTCGAATCCATAGACCTCATCAGATGTTCCATCGCTGTAATTAATAGTATCTGTTGTAGGCTGAAGCAGTTCTGCGCCATCCTTCTGTGCATCCTCGGCAGTTCCTTCGAACAGATTGACAATATTTTTAGACACCAGACTGATATGAATTGTCATTTTCCCATCCTCTACTGTCAGTGTTCCTTTTCCATCCATTGCTTCATTCACATGGAACATAGAACTGTCCGTCTGAAATTCTGCTGTATATGTTCCGTCTTCCAGTGCTGCCTGCTCCTCATCTGCCTTATCTGCAGAATCCTCTTTTGTATCCGCCTGTTCTGTCTGTGCTTTTCCACTGTCTTTCGTCTCTGTGCTATTTCCACATCCTGTAAATACAGATGCGATCATAGAAACAGAAATTAATACCATTAATAGCTTCTTTTTCATCTAAATCCTTCCTTTCATTAATTCAAAAAAGGTCATGCCATTCCCTTTTCTCTGAACAAGCATGACCTTCTCAATATCTTCTTACAAATTACTCTGCATCAATTGCAGCCTGTGTATGTGCTACATACAGCTGCTGGATTGCCTGGATCTCTCCTAAACCTGCAATCTGAGTATCAATGCTGTCAAATGCTCCTGATGCCTCAAACTGGCTCTTCCAGGAATCATCGTCATCTCCGGCCATATCGTTGTTCGCATGGTCTCCTGCAACAACCATCAGCGGACGAAGGATTACTTTCTTATATCCTGCTTCTTTCAGTTTCTCGATCACTGCCTCGCAGGATGTATCTTCCGGCTCACCCTCTACAGTTCCGATAAATACATTGTCATATCCAAGCTGTTCCATCTGTGTCTGCATCTGAGAATAACTTACCTTTGCAGTATGAGATGTACCATGTCCCATGAATACAAATGCTGTTCCGTCTTCTTTTACTGCATCCAGACTGTCAAATCCTGCATCTTTAACAGCCTCTGCTGTGATTGCTTCTGCTACTGCTGTCTTATCTGCATTAATAACTGTTGCATCAGCTCCAACCTCTCCGAGAAGTGGCTCTGCAATCTTAACAGATTCAAACTTATCTTTATATCCCTCTAATGCTGCTGTAAGTTCATCATATTCTGCTCCATGCATCAGATGTGTCGGCTGTACAACAAGGTTCTTCACTCCATTGTCTACAGCTCTCTGCAATGCCTGATCCACATTGTCGATCTTCTCGCCATCACGGGCCTGTACATGATTGATGATGATCTGTGCTGTGAATGCTCTTCTTACAGACCAGTCCGGATAAGCTGCCTGAACTGCCTTCTCAATACCACCGATATCTGTCGCACGGCTGTCATTGAAGGATGTTCCAAAACTTACTACAAGAATTTCATTTTCACCGATCTCATCAGAGTTGAGCGGATCATCCTTGGATGCATCTCCTGTATCTCTTCCGAAATAATCCGGATCCGCATTCTCTCCCTCAACAAGTTCTTTCTGTGCATCTGTCAGTGCATCCCATGCTTCTTTCGCTGCTGTACACTGCTCATCTGTCTTGTCTGTTCTTTCCTGAACATAAATGTCATCGATCAGCTTCGCAACTTTATCTGCTGCTTCCTGATCACTGTCCTGTTTAGACTCTGTCTTTGTTGTGTCAGTGTTGTTGTCGCCCTTTGATCCACATCCTGCAATCATGGACACACTAAGTGTTGCTGCCAGTAAAACCATTAATACTTTCTTTTTCATTGTCACCCTCCTGATTTCTTATCTCAGAAATGAAAACACCCTCGAATCAAACGAGGGTACGCAAAGAAAAACCGGTGATCATTTACAATCTATCTGTAAATAATTACTGCGGTCTAAATCATTTTCTTTCGTACGGCCAATTCCTCGTGGCATGAATTCTTCATTCCTGTACTGCGAAAGGCAGGTCTCCCGGCTGATCGTTCAAATGCTTCTGCTTCACCTTCCCGGTCTCCCAGTGGTCTCAAAACACAAGCTCACGAAATACGGTGACGAGTTCGTACAGGATTCTCACCTGTTTCCCTTTTCACCAGTCCAGATTTTCCACGTCGTTCCTCTGATCATTCATAATCAGGACGCCATCATCCATCTGACTGACACCTCACGCATCTGTATTAAATTATATGTTACAACGGGGTCATTCTATCACACTTACACAAATGCGTCAAGAAATGTTATAAATTGGAGGATTTGGCCTCATTTCCGACTTTGATTTCCTCAGCAAAAATGATACAATATCCCTCAGAGACAAAATTTGTAACTAAGGTGGTTTATTATTATGAAAGAATCTAATAGCCAGGCATTTCGTCGTGGTTTTCGCGATGGAATTCCGATCGGTCTTGGATATCTTGCGGTCTCCTTTTCAATCGGTATTGCCGCAAGAAATATCGGCCTGAATGCATTTCAGGGATTCCTTATGAGTCTGTTAAATAATGCATCTGCCGGAGAGTATGCCGGACTAACTGTAATTGCTGCAAACTCTCCTTATATTGAGGTCGCAATTGTCACATTGATCACGAATGCACGTTATCTTCTGATGAGCTGTGCCATGAGTCAGCGTTTGAGTCCCGACCTTTCGTTAGGACACCGTCTGCTGATGAGTTATGATATCACAGACGAACTTTTTGGAATTGCGATCAGCAGACCAGGTACTTTAAACCCTTATTATACCTATGGCGCGATGGTAACTCCGCTTCCGGGCTGGGCTTTTGGAACTATGCTCGGTGTCATTGCCGGAAATATCATGTCACCGCGTATGGTCAGTGCATTTAGTGTTGCCCTCTTTGGAATGTTTATCGCTATCATCATTCCTCCTTCGAAGCAGAATAAAGTCGTTGCGGGACTGGTTACTCTTGCATTTATCTCAAGCTTCGCAGCAACTTGCCTGCCTTGGATCTCCACTCTGTCGGATGGTACCAGAACAATTATACTGACCGTCGTACTTTCAGCCGGAGCAGCATTCTTCTTCCCTATACCGACAGAAGATGAAACTTCAGCTTCAACTAAGCAATAATAAAAACGTAACTATTCAATTACTCAGAAGGAATAAAAATTATGACACACAATATTTATATTTATATTCTTATCATGGGCGGTATCTCTTATTTAATCCGCGTACTGCCGATGACCTTGATTCGAAAACCTTTGAAGAACCAGTTTCTTCAGTCCTTTCTATACTATGTACCTTATGTCACACTAGCAGTAATGACATTCCCGGCGATCCTTCATGCCACACAGTCTCCAATCTCCGGAGTTCTCGCTCTCATTGTTGGAGTTGTAGCCGCATGGTGTGGTGCCGGACTGCTGCCGGTCGCAGTTCTTTGCTGCGTAGTTGTATTTATTGCAGAGCTTTTCCTGTAGAGTAATCTTATAGATTTTAGTAACTGTCGATGCCCTTTTTTCTGCCATTGATGCTTTTTTCGCTACTGTCGATGCCCTTTTTCGTTTGGCGAAATGAATTTTTTTAATTTTCTGACATTTAAGACAATTTCTTTAAAAAGTCTAACGCAAAAATATCAAAAAAGGGGTTGCATTTTTCTGTAGCTTTGATATAATAACCATGTTGTTTGAAACAAGCAACAAACAAAACTCAAGTAATGCGGAATGGTGTAATTGGCAGCACAGCAGACTCTGACTCTGTTAGTAGGGGTTCAAGTCCCTTTTCCGTAGCTGGGAATTTGCTTCGGCAAGTTCCCTATTTTATCGGAGTGTGGCTCAGTTTGGTAGAGCGCTACGTTCGGGACGTAGAGGTCGCAGGTTCAAATCCTGTCACTCCGATTTTTGTATGTCTGAAGATAAGAATCTCTTTTGATGCAGATGTGGATTGAAGAATCCGGCTGTGTCAGAAGAGATTTTTATTCTTTCGTAACATTGTACGAAAAGGTGATGGAATCACAGGATGAGTTGTGATAAAATCGGGATAGAGCTGCTTTTGGGGAAAAGAATATGATTCTGACAGGCAGAGGAAAAAGATTGGAAAGAAGGAAAAGATGATGGAAAAATTTTCAGAGATGAAATATGTACGTCCAGATGGGGAAGCGTATATCCGGACCATCCAGAAAGAAACAAAGAACTTTAACGAAGCTGCAGATTTTGAAGGCGCGCATCAGGCATTTGTCGCAATCCTGAATGCAAACAGCCACTTTAATACGACACGCGTCATAGCAAGTATCCGCAACAGCCAGGATACCAATGATGAATTCTATCGAAAAGAGATGGAATATATTTTCGAGATCGAGCCACAGATTGATGTAGAAATGAAAAAATTCTATGAGAGTTATCTGAAGTCTCCTTACAGAACAGAGCTTGAAAAAGAGTTTGGAGAAGTTTATTCCAGACAGGCAGAGAACAAAGTCCGGCTTACCGATCCGTGTAATACCGATCTGCAGATTCAGGAGAACAAGCTGGTTCAGAAGTATTTCCAGGTTGCAGCGGCACCGGTTACAGATTTTCACGGAGAACAGCTTGGATTCTATGGTCTGTTAAAGATGATGGAGGATACCGACAGAAGCATCCGTAAAGAAGCATTTGAAAAGTGGGCAGAGTTGTATAAAGCGATTTCGGATGAACTGGATTCCCTTTATACGGAACTGATCGGAATCCGTCAGCAGATGGCAAAGAACCTTGGATTTAATGGATATGCCGAGATGATGTATCAGAAGATGGAAAGATTTGAATATACGCCGGAAGATGTAGCAATATTCCGTAAGCAGATCAGGGAGCATATCGTACCGCTTTGTCAGAAACTTTATGAGGAACAGAAAGAAAGACTCGGTATCGAAGAATTAAAATATTATGACGAAAGTCTTACCTATCCGGATGGAAATGCAGTTCCGGAGGGAACGGAAGAAGAACTTCTGGAAAAGGCGAGAACCATGTATCATGAACTTTCCAAAGAGACAGGAGAATTCTTTGATTTTATGATGGAATACTGTCTGTTTGATCTGGAAGGAAGGCAGGGAAAACAGCAGGGTGGCTACTGTGACTTTATGGAAGAATATAAGGCACCGTTCATTTTTGCAAACTTTAATGGAACCAATGCAGATGTCAATGTCCTTACCCATGAAGCAGGACATGCCTTTGAAGCATACACAGCGTCACGCAATATTCCGGTATTATCGCAGACATTCAGTACCGCAGAGATCAGTGAGATCCATTCAATGGCGATGGAATATTTCACACTGCCGTGGATGCATCTGTTCTTCGGAGAAAATGCAGAAAAAAGCATACCTGTGGGATTCGCTGGAAGCAATGCCATACATGGCATGCGTAGATGAATTCCAGCACCGTGTATACGCTGAAAATCTGACCGATGCAATGGAAAGAAGAAAAGTATGGCACGAACTGGAAAAAATCTATCTCCCATGGAGAGATTATGATGGCAATGAATTCCTGGGACAGGGCGGATTCTGGATGCAGAAACAGCACCTATTCATGTGCCCGTTCTATTATATTGATTACGCCGTATCCCGTGTAGGAGCCCTCGAATACTACGGAAAAATGCAGGAAGACCTGGAAGGCGCATGGAAAGATTACTACGCCCTCTGTAGCCAGGGTGGAAGCAAAGGCTACCACGAACTCCTCAGAATCGGAAACTTAAGCGACCCATTCAAAGAAGGAACCATCTACAACGTTCTGAAAAAATTGAACCTGATTTAAGCGAAAGAAAACTGAAAAAACATGATATCGATTACATAATCTTATTGCATGTACTGGAGGGACAAGGTATAATTTGCTTATAAGAGTATGGGATCGAAGATTATTATCGATAACCTTGATGGACGAATTACGCAAAAGAACTGTTTCAAATTCTAATTTTGTGCAATGGAGATGAAACTCAAAAATCGTGGAAGCCTCTGCTGAACACGATTTTCGCTTTAGGGGGTTCATCGGAATGGTTTGCACAACTAGAATAGACGCATTATCTTTTGCCCAATTTGTCAACACAACCTAAATCATTCAAAAAAGGCAGACACTTAAAAAGTATCCACCCTTTTTTTTCTATCCCTAATCTCTTTTAACTACAGCAGAGCATCCCATTCCGCCACCAACACAAAGTGTTGCAAGACCTGTATGTACATCTTCTTTCTGCATCTCATACAGCAGACTTACAAGGATTCTCGCACCTGAGCATCCAACCGGATGTCCGAGAGCAATTGCTCCACCATTGACATTCAGTTTGCTAAGATCAAATCCAAGATCCTTTCCAACTGCTACTGACTGTGCTGCAAATGCTTCATTTGCTTCGATCAGATCGAAATCTCCGATCTCCATTCCCAGCTTCTTCATAACCTTACGTGTTGAATAAACCGGTCCGATTCCCATGATTGCCGGATCACATCCTGCGAGTTCTCCGCCGATCCATGTTGCCATAGGTGTTACGCCAAGCTCTTTTGCTTTTTCTTCGCTCATAACGATAAGTGCAGCTGCACCATCATTGATTCCGGATGCGTTACCTGCTGTAACCATACCGTCTTTCTTAAATGCAGGACGAAGTTTTGCAAGACCTTCTTTTGTGATTCCTTTACGAGGACCTTCATCTGTATCTACAAGAATCGTTTCTTTTTTCTTCTTCACTTCGACCGGAACAATCTCGTCTTTAAATTTACCTTCTGCCATTGCTTTTTCACATTTGTTCTGAGACCATGCTGCAAATTCATCCAGTTCTTCTCTTGTAAGTCCCCACTGTTCGCAGATATTTTCTGCTGTGATTCCCATGTGATAATTATGGAATGCATCGGTCAGACCATCCTTGATCATAGCATCTTCGATTGTCGCATTTCCCATACGATATCCATAACGTCCGTTTCTCAACATGTACGGAGCCATTGTCATATTTTCCATACCACCTGCAACGATGATATCTGCATCTCCAGCTGCGATCAGCTTCGCTGCAAGGTTTACACAGTGAAGACCGGATCCACAAAGTACGTTGATAGTTGTTGCCGGTACTTCATTCGGGATTCCTGCATATACAGCTGCCTGACGTGCCGGGTTCTGTCCGTTGCCAGCCTGGATAACATTTCCCATATACACTTCGTCAACCTGATCCGGAGAAACGCCCGCTCT
>ENA-OPDW01001462-OPDW01001462.1-human-gut-metagenome-genome-assembly--contig:-NODE-1462-length-13229-cov-2.590405_pt1 | contig 13229 bp, 9 predicted proteins | sample MGYA00241264_ERZ501508 | MGnify/ENA primary metagenome ERZ501508 (study PRJEB25962, sample SAMEA2042575) | human gut metagenome | biome: human gut; feature: human-associated habitat; material: faeces...
TTAGCCGTACTTCGCTCCGATACTGAATATCGTCTTCTCGAAAGCGTGCTTGTAGTTGATGCCTCCCAAGTTGTCATTGATTTTCGCCTTGACATCATAATCCTTTGGCTTTCCGTTCGTGGAGCGATGCGAATACCATAGATTCAGCTGATCCTTCTCAGTACTCAGGATATGATAGCCCAAGTCTCCGTTGATATTCATGCGCGTACCCATACCAAAGTTAAAATATCCCCGACGCTTGTTGTAATCCATCTGCGTCATGATATTTCCGGAAGGCAACAAACTAATCTCTTTCTGCGGATCGGCGGCGATCGTATAATTCGAGTAATCGATCGGGATCTTACGAACCTCCGGCTCTTTCACCACGGGAAGCGTATTTACCTTGCTAGCGTCCTGCACGGAAGGATCATACTCCCGTTCAAGCGTCATCTCTCGGTTCAGGTTCTTTTCTTTCGTAACATCCTCTTGCGCACTCGCAGCAGCAGCCGAACCCAGCAAAGCTACCACACACAACGCCTTTACATTATATATAGTCTTCATCGCTTTCTTTTATTTCTTTAGTTTACCCAATCTGTCTTCGATCATCGCGGCGATCTCATCATCGCCCTTGTAGTTGTTTTGCAAACTGGTCAGATATTGACGAGCTTGGAAATCATCACCTTGGCGGATATAAATATCAGCCAACAAGATAAAGCCCCGTGCCAACCAATATTGGTGAGGCGTACCGTTCTCGATGAAGTTCATCAAGACAGTCTCGGCATTCTTATCATCCTTATTATCATAATACCAATTGAGCCAATAGATATTTAGCCTCCGCCCCGTGTATCGTACGGGTATCCTTGCTGATCTCCTTCAAGTCGGCCAACGCCTTGTTCTCCTGCTTCAAGCTGATATAAGCCTTCGCACGGACATAACGGGCCTCGGACATAATCTCGGGAGATAGCTTCGGTTCCTTCAGCAAATCGTTGGCGGCAAGCAAAGCCTCTTGCGGCTGACCGGTCAACTCGGCGCAACGCATCAAGCCCAATTTAGCGGCCTATTCTCCGGATTCTCCGCTACCGCCTGTAGATGCTTGAAACTTTCCATAGCGGCGGCGTAATCCTTATCCAGATACTCGATCTCAGCCTTACGAGCCCAAGACTCTTCCCTGAATTTCGTATCACCGCTCTCCAATACCAACGAGAACAGACGTTTCGCCTCCTCCAGATCTTTCTTGGCAAAAGCGATACTTGCCAAATAGAAATTAGCGTTCGAGCTAAACGCTCCCTGCGGGAAGGTTTGCAAATAATTCGTCAAGCTACGACGAGCGCCCTCATTATCGCCTCGCATAAATAACTTCTCGGCCGCCAGATAGGTCAAGGAGTCTTGCTCACTCACCTCGAAACGAACATTTCCACCTAACGAATTCGCATAGGCGGCAAACGAATTGATATCGTTCAGCTCGATATATACGGACTTCAAATCTTGCAAGGCCACTTTCGCCTCCTCGCTACCCGGATAATTGCTAATCACGCTCTTATAAGCGTCGGCCGCTTTCTCCGGCTGATTGTCGTTGAAGTAAATCAAACCAAGCTGTACGCCGGCCTTACGAGCCAGACTGCTTTGCGGGAAATCACGCATCAATTGCTCAAAGCTTGCCGCAGCCGCTTGATTGTTATCCAATAACACGTAAGAACGTCCTTTCTCGAACAAGGCATCATCCACATATTGTGATTCCGGGAACTCACGGATCAAGCGATCCATCACGCTGATCTTTCCCTTATAATCTTTCTGCAATCCCAGCAAGAAGCCCTTCTGATACACCGAATAATCTCCGGCGGACGGTTGCAATTGCGCCGCACGGGTATAATTCTCTTCCGCCATAGCGAACTGACGGTTGTGGAATAAACAATCGCCGATACGATTATAAGCGTCCGCATAAGCCGGAGTCTGCTGATTGCTTTCCAAATTCACGTATTGACGGAAACGGTTCAACGCCTCGCCATACTCTTTCAATTTGAAGTAGCTGTAACCTAAGTTATAATGTGCCAAGGCATACATATCCGTATTACGTTGGCGGGTATTATTCAAATAGGTACGATAATCGGAAATCGCCTTGTTATACTCACCTTGGCGATAATAAGATTCCCCACGCCAGAAATAAGCGTCGTTACGAGATTCCAGATTATAAGCGCCCAACGAGATCGCACGGCTGAAAAGATCGACCGCCTTATCCAATTCCATATTCGTGAACGCCTGCGTTCCCAACTGGAATAAGATATCTTGCTTCGCCTCCAAGATCTTCGTGCTCGGATGCTTGATCTTATCGATAGAGTTCAGAGCCGCTTGATAGTTCTTGGTAGTCAAATAAACCTCCACCAGATAATCGTTTACCTTATCGGCATATTTGGAATTCGGAAAATCATTCAAGAAATCCTCGAAGATTGTCACCGACTCGCCAAAGCCCGTGAAAGCAGTCTCGTGGATCAATAAAGCGTAATTATACATAGCCGCCTCTTTCACTTGCTTATCGAAAGAAGAAGTCGCGGCAGCCTCGAAGGCCATACGGGCGTTATTCTTATCTTTTAATTTCAGATAACTTTGCCCCAGATACAGATAAGCGTTCTGCGAAAGGGCATCGTTCTCACGTACGGTCCGCCCCAAAGCGTTCACGGCGCTACTGTAATTACCCTTATTGTAATAACATACGCCCAAGATATATAAATCGCCCCTCAACGGGCTATCCGTCGAGGATACATATTTACTCAGCATATTAATCGCCTGATCCTCATTTCCCAGATGATAGTAGGCGTTACCCATGATACGGTAAACCTCGCTATTGTTCTCGCTATCCGGATAAGAGGCTAGCAATTCCTTACCTTCGCTGATCACTTTCTCGTATTTATTCTGGATAAAATAAATTTGCGTGATATAGTACAAGGATCGCTCTTTATAATCAGGCAAGTCCTTCAAGCGGGTAAATTCCACCAAGGCATTGTTGTATTTACCGGTTGCGTAATCGATATAAGCGACATAATAGGTAGACGCTTCCCGGTACTTCGTTCCGATCTGCTCGATCCGTGCGAAATAACCACGGGCCTTCTCCATATCCCCGATTTGCAGCAAGGAATAAGCCAGACGGAAACAATAAGCCTCCTGTTGTTCCGGACTTAGCATATCAATGTTCGATTCGTTAAACCAAAAGATAGCTTTCTGATACTCTCCCTGTCCGAAATGGGCGGAACCGATCAAGAAGTTCACCTCGTCCGCATGACGGGAAGCCGGGTACACATCCAGATAATCTTTCAATAACTCAACGGCATTGGGACGGCCTTGCTCATAAGCGGAGTAGACCAACATATAATCGGCTTCTTGAATCAAGTCGGCATCCGTGGAATGCTGTTTATACGCCTCCAGCTTATCGATGCAACCTGAATAATTCTTCAAACTAAACAACTCCTTGCCTTCGACAAACAAACGGTTCGGCGCATCAAATTGATACGATCTCTGCCCGCTTGCCATGTGGCTGCCTACTACCAGACACAGCGGAATAAGTATTCTTTTCATCACTCATTTGCTTTTTAATACAAGCACTTACTTCAGTGCCTATTCGTTCTAATTCGCAAATATAAGTAATATGCGCCAAACAGAAGGCAAGTTCTATTAATATTTAGGACAACACGTTCTAAAATTATCTCTATGGAAGATGATACACCTTATAGGGAGAAGATGTATTATCTTACAACGACAAGATGTATCATGTTGCAACGATAAGATATATCATCTTTCATTTTCGTACAATTTTCCTAATTGTTATTTTCTAAGATAGGCTGGTACCGCCTTTCGGATAGAGTCTAAACCGAAGTCTTCCGGATTCACATCCTCCGGGCGAAGGATCACGATCTCGGCGGCATCATCTTCCGCATGCACGTTATTGAAATCATCTACCAAGCACTCATAAAACATATCCAGCGTATGCACCTCAAAGCCGGAATACATATATAAATTAGGCAAGGAAAACAAATAACGGCAATTCTGGATATGCAACCCCGTCTCCTCCCTTACTTCCCGGCGAGCGGCCTCCTCCCCCGACTCAAACATATCGACGAAGCCACCGGGCAAATCCAATGTACCTTTAGCCGGCTCTTTTCCTCGGCGAACCAGCAATAACTCCCCCTTAGCGTTCTTTATGAAACAAGCGACAGCCGACGACGGGTTGAAATAATAAACAAAACCGCACGCCATACATTTTTTCGCTTTCTCGTTATGTTCCACGAAAGCTTTTGCCCCGCAAACCGGGCAAAACTGAAATTGATACAACGGATGTCTCATACTTTATGATTTATAATTCAATTAAAAACAACAAGCCGCATCTATATTTAGGTGCGGCTTGCCTTATTTCGCAAATGTCTTTTCGTTATACGCAAAACCGGATTTAGACTTCCAAACCAGCGCTTTGGTCTCTTACTTCCCAACCCAAAGCACTTGCTCCTAATACGGCAGCGTCGCTCTCTTTCAATTGAGAGAATAATAATTTAGTCTTACCTGCGTAAACTTTCAACATATTTTTCTCCATTGAACGTTTAATCGGGTTCATGATCAAATCGCCAGCTTTCGTAAGACCGCCAAACAAAATGATAGCCTCCGGGCTAGAGAATGCTACGAAATCAGCGAAAGCCTCTCCCAACATAGAGCCGGTAGCCTCGAAAATCTCAAGAGCGATCTTATCATTCTTCATAGCTGCGTCGTATACGTCTTTTGAAGTGATTTCATCCGGATCCAAGTCGCGAAGAACACTCTCGTCCTTACGGATTTCCAGATATTCACGAGCCGTACGAGCCACACCGGTAGCTGAAGCATAAGCCTCCAGACATCCTTGACGACCGCAACCACACTGACGACCGTTGTTACGACGCATGATAACATGGCCCAACTCACCGGCAAAACCGTCATGTCCGTATACCAAGTTACCACCTACTACGATACCGCTACCCACGCCGGTACCCAAAGTGATCACGATAAAATCTTTCATACCGCGAGCGGCTCCATAAGTCATCTCACCGATAGCGGCAGCGTTGGCGTCGTTTGTTAAAGCAACAGGAATACCATCAATCTGTTCGCTGATCAATTGAGCCAAAGGAATCTTACCTTTCCAAGGCAAGTTCGGAGCGAATTCGATACATCCGTTGAAAAAGTTTCCGTTCGGAGCACCTACACCCACACCTTTAATCTTATCCGGACCACCAGCCTGATCAATAACAGACTTCAGACCTTTAGCAAGTTCCGCTACATAGTCATTAACGTCTGCATATTTACCAGTCTTAATTGATCCACTATACAAGATTGTTCCTCTTGCGTCAACTACACCAAAAACAGTGTTGGTACCACCTATATCGATACCTACTACATAAGGCTTCTCCATGATTTTATATTTAGGATTAATAATGATTTTCCTCTTTCTGGGTAGCAAATATAAGAGGTTTAACACAAGTTGCAATACGATTTGAAGAAAATTTTACAGATTCCTATCATTTTATCTCCTTTTTTCGAAAACTTATGTTAAGCAACATTGTTATACAATAATGGAGAATTATCGCAACGGTAATATCTCGATCCAATAGTCATCCGGATCATTAATAAAATACAATCCCATCTTGGTATTCTCGAAGCAAACCGCTCCCATTTCCTTGTGGTATTTACGTACTTCCTCATAATCGCCGGCTACCCGGAAACAAAGATGGCTCTCATTGTCGCCTAGCTCATAAGGTTCTTTCCGGTCACGCAGCCAAGTCAGCTCCATCAAGAAACCGGTTTGCTCATCCGTTAGATAAACCAAGATAAACGAACCGTCTTCCGCTACCTTACGATGGTGCTCTTTCAATCCCAACGCTTTATTATAAAAAGCGATACTCTTATCCAAATCCAATACATTAATATTGAAATGGTCAAATCTACCTTTAACTTCCATACCTAATAAATTTATGCGTTTAAAATAACCTATACATTAATAATATATTATATATCCGTCCCTTCTCCCGGAACAGACAATACGATATAACGACATCCTTTCGATTCGGCGTAAGGGCCGAAAGCCATAACCTCCGCCGGACGTTCCCAAAAGTGCATCGGGACAAATACGCTTGTTTTTATACGATCGATAAATTGCTGGGCGCCCCTCATGAAATCGGTACCCAAACGAGGATCGACCGGGAACATGACGAGATCCATCACAGAGGTTTCTTTCGCTATTATATCCAGTTCCTTCAAGTAATTGCCCTCAGCCTCGGCTACCTCTTGTGGGGTGGACTCGTCTTTCCAATGCCAATTATTCAAGTCGCCGGCATGGAAGATCCGTCTGCCTTCTGTCTCTATCAGGAAAGAGATCCCCACATCCGTGGAACCAAATGCCTTGATGGTCAGAAGTTCATCCTGATAGGCATCCCCCTTCTTCAAATAAATAGCATCATCAGCCTTGGCCCTCCGACGCTTCAATATATCCTTGGAAAAGATATATTTGATATCCGGCTTCTGCTCTTTCCATTTCAATACTTCCGGATTAAAATGATCCGGATGGAAATGCGACGCTAATATATATAATGTGCCCGCACGCTTCAAGAGTTCGCTACGCACGTATCCCTTGGCCGGGTCCGGATCGCTATCCTTGAAATAATCGATCAAGATCGAAAAGCCATCCGCTTCCAAAGCGAATCCGCTATGATAAATATACACCAATCTCATAATGATCCTCATTTATTGTTTATCTTAAGAACACCGAACCTCACCGGGTTGTTGAATTCACGGTACAAATATACAAAAGGCCGGACATATCACATGCCCGGCCCACAATGATTATCAACTTACAATTTATTTCCAGTTCTCATTCTGGACTAATACGCCTTCCATGGTGACAATTTCATCGTTAGGGATCGGAAGTGTCACTAATCTATCCGGATACGTAGCCGATTGGTACTTCAGCAAATATCTCTTTTCATAAGCCAAGAAGCCCGAACCTTTATTACCCAGCTCCTCAGAAGCCGCATTCCAGCGCACAAGATCATACCAATGGTGCCCCTCCATCGCCAACTCGATCCTACGCTCGAAACGCAAGGCTTTTATCGCCTTATCCACTGTCCAGCCACTCGCAGGATACAAGCCGATGCGATAATTAGCCGCCGTATTAGCAATGGTATTTCCGCTCACCTTATCCTCCAATACATATGGAGAAGAAGTTAAAGCCATATTGTTATTTGCGTCGGCAGCCATGATACAACTTTGTGCGGCACGTGCGCGAACTTTGTTGATATATTCTCTGGCAGTATTGATATCACCCGTTTCTATACAAGCCTCAGCATAAAGCAGGTAAAGCTCAGCTACACGCATCAAGTGGAAGTTCTTGGCAGTTGAGCCACCGGTTGTAGTCAAGCTCAAGCCTCCCTTATCCGCCTTTTTCGGCAGGTTCTTCTTATTCAAGAACGGACCGCCATTCGCCAAATCACGAATCCAGCCATCGATAGTAACTGGTATATCCCAATCCATATAGGGCACATTGAAACGACCCGCAGATACGTCAACCCGAGGATCCGTATAAACCGTCAAATCCGTATGAGGTACATTATCGCCATCAATTGTCGTAACCGAGGTTTTGCTTTGATACGACTTATCGAGATAAGGCAATCCATTCTCATCCACCATATGCGCATTCACCAAGTCATAAGAAGGCTGGTAGAATCCCCAGCCGGAACCAATCTTGCCAGACAATGAGATATGAGAGTTACCATTGATCGCGTTGGTATAATACTGCGTACCGGAGATTGCCATCTGGACGTCAAACACAGACTCGCCCGTCCAGTCGCTCTCGCCCGCCGTGTAAAGCGTCTCATAACTCGGGGTCAAGGTATATTTCGTGCCCTTGCTATCCGTACCATTAGCGATAACCGTTTCTAAAATCGATTTAGCCTCCGTCCATTTGTTGGAGGTTCCATTCGTTCCATTATAGGGAGAAGACTGGAATATTCTCAGTTTCGCCAAAAACGCTCCAGCCGCCCATTTGTTGGCACGACCGGGCTCTTCCGGCCATGCGCCGGGAAGATTATCATAAGCATACTGCAAATCTTCAGCCACCTGTTCCCAAATATAAATATAGTTACCGCTCTCATCCACATTCGATATCAGTGGGTTCACGGACGACTCATAATCCTCCAAAGATACATAAGGAATAGCCGCCCCAAAATTCTTGATACCCTCAAACAAATAAAAACCACGCATGAAACGAGCTTGGGCTATGGCCTCGGTATAAAAATCTTTCTCCTGTCCCGGTATAGCGGAAAGCTCATCTTTAATCAAACCGGCCAAATGCATGACATTATTAGCACGAGCCACCGCATCGTATACTGCCACCCATTTACGCTTGATATAGGAATTATCGGTCGTAAAGCTAAAAGTCTCCAACAACGTGAAGTCCGATTGGTCCGCAGCCGTTGACCCCTTATTAGCGTCACCGCCCATCACATCACCATACGTATAGTTTGTCAAGCTTGCCCCAAAATAAGAGTTAGTCGTAGCCGCCGGAATATTTAACGCTGAATACATGCCGGTAAGAAGATAATTAATACCTTCCTGATCCGTTAAATTGGTTTCATTAACCGCACCTACTGGTTCGATCTCCAAGAAATCGGAACAAGATGTGCTGCCTAACGCGAGAACCACCGCCATCGCAAAATATATAAGAACTTTTTTCATAATGAATTCAAATTAATCGTTTATAAAGCACATACGTTAGAATGTCACATTCACACCCATCAAGAACTGACGAGGCATACCATAAGATCCATAATCGATACCTTTATTCATATCGCTTGATACATATTCGTTCTCGAACGAAGTATGCGAACGAACCTCCGGATCCAATCCATCATAACCGGTTATCGTAAACACGTTACTGATCTGGCCGTATACACGTATCTTCTCGAAACCGATCTTCTTCAACAACTTCTTAGGCAATGAATACCCCAAAGTCAACGTCTGCATCCGAAGATAAGAACCATCTTGCACATAATTGGAGTTCGATTCGTTACCAGCCTCGGGGCCCTCGGTCGAGGTCGTTGTCCACAAAGGATAAATACCGTTCGGATTATTCACCGGATCCCAAGATTTCGCCAAACGATCTTTCGAATAATTAGACTGCAAGTTTCCAAACATCGTATAGTACTCGTAGTGTTTGTACAAATCATTTCCAATCGAGTAATACATGTAAGTACTTAGATCAAAATCTCTCCAAGTCAAAGAGATATTGAAACCTCCGGTCAAATCAGGATGAGGATTACCGATAATCGTACGGTCATCCGCGTCGATCTTACCATCGTTGTTCACGTCTTTCATCTTATATCGGCCTACCCATGCGGAAGCGACCAAATCGTTTTCCGTAGCCACACCATAAGGCAGAACGCCCGAGGAAATAACATCTTGCTCATTTTGATAAATACCCTCAATCTGATACCCGTAGAACATTCCGACAGGTTGGCCCACCGTAGTAATATTCACCTTGCTCAAACGAGTATCGTTGAACAAATCAGAAGATCCCAACCGGGTAACCTCATTCTTGTATCTTGAGATGTTAGCCGTGATGTTATAACCGAACTCGCCAACTTTGTCCCTCCATCCAATGGACAAATCAACACCTCTGTTCTTCATATCACCGATATTGATACTAGGCTTTGATGCGTTACCAACCAGCGCAGACCAGTTAGCAGGCACAAGCAAGTCTGAGGTATTCTTTACATAAAAGTCAAATCCGGCGGTCAATCGGTTACTCAAAGCCGTAAGGTCGAAACCTATATTAAACATTTTTGTGGTTTCCCATTTAGCGTCCGAGTCACCCAAGTTCGAGAGCACATAACCGGGAGAAGTCTCTGAATCCGATCCCGTGATAGGATACATATAATAATTTCCCGTACCATACTGGAACGCATAGTTGTAAGAACCAATATTCGAATTACCGGTCGTACCATAACCGGCACGCAGCTTAAAGTCATCCAACCATTTCCGGGTAGGCTCCATAAATTTCTCGTCAGACATACGCCATCCCAAGGAGGCGGAAGGGAAGTTACCCCAACGGTTCTTGGAGCCAAACTTGGAAGAAGCGTCGCGGCGAATCGTGAATGTCGCCAAATATTTACCCTTATAAGAATAGTCCGCACGTCCGAAAAGGCCGAACATAGTCACTTTTCTTTGATAACGGCTAGAGTTACCTATATTAGAAGAAGAACCATTATCCAGTGTCCAAGTATTCGGATCGCTCTCGAAGATGTAATCGATACGGGTTCCTTGCATATAACGGCCGACACCTTGTTTGATAGCCTCCGTACCCAAAACAACGGTAATATTATGATCTTCATGAATCTTCTTGGTATAAGTAGCCGTATTTGTCCACTGCCAGTTCAAACGCCAGTTGCCCGTCTCAGTCAATGTATTGTTGGCAGAAGCCTCTTTGTTCGCCATATTTTGACGTTCGGTCATCTCCAAACTCCACATACCATTCAAGCGAGCGCTAAACTGAGAACGAAGCTTCAGACCTTCGATCCAAGGATTGGAAAGCTCGGCAAAAACCGCAGTCTGTCCATGAAACATGCGTGTCCAATCATTCTCATTCATAGCTACCTGATGCACGGCGGAAATATCACGGCCCGCATTAGGTGCCACGGATCCCGTATAATCACCTCCTACATTATATATAGGTACCCACGAATTCATGGTATAAGTCTTAGCGAACGTGTTCGCATCTCCTTGACGACCAGACTCTCCTCCCGTTTCCATAGCGGCAAGGTTCGTATTTTGGCCCATCGTGAAATACTTATTAGGATTATAGGTCGTATTCGTACGTAAAGAGTAACGTTTGAAATAAGAATTCTGGATCGTACCCTCTCGATTTGTATAACCCAAAGAGACAGAATAAGTAGCTTTCTCGCCACCACCCACCAAAGAGATCTGGTGATCTTGGATCTTTCCGGTCTGTACAATCTCATCGTACCAATTGGTACCCTTACGAGCCTCCGCATCGGAATAACCGTCGGCCAACATCTGATAATATGCGGATCGGGCCCAAGAGCTGCTTCCATCGTCTACATACGACTTTTCCCAAGCCTCTACGCTCCCATACATATCAATAATCTGCTGTTCGCTATAACCGGCCGGCTTAATCGCATAAGGCATCGAAATACCTTTACCACCCGTAGCGGCGATTTGCCCGAATTGAGGATGAGAGGTTGCCAAACCACGATAGTTATACAGATTCTGCTGTCCTAATTCCTCGAATTCCATCGATTCCCAACCGTTCAACAAATCATAACCGCTGTTAGCCATCTTAGCGACACCAAAATATCCATTATAAGAGACACGAACACGATCAGCGCGCGTACCCTGCTTCGTCGTAATGATAATTACGCCATTCGCACCTTGTGCACCATAAATAGCGGTAGCTGAAGCATCCTTCAACACTTGCATAGACTCAATATCATTCGGGTTTACGGAACTGATATCCACCCCGGATACACCATCCACAACAATCAACGGGTCTGAACTATTAAGAGAACCCACACCACGAATACGGATCGTAGTCTCACCGCTGGGACCTCCGGAATTAGAGATATACACACCGGATGCTTTTCCTTGCAAAGCCTCGGCGAAAGTCGCCACCGGAGTCTCGTGGATAGCGTCTGTAGAAACAACAGCAACAGAACCGGTAATGTCCTTCTTCGATTGCGTACCATATCCAACTACTACCACTTCATCCAAAGCTTGAGTATCTTCCACCAATTGAATCCTCACATTCGTCTGACTACTTTTTAAAGGAATTTCTTGACTGACATAGCCAATGTAAGACACAACTAAAATTGCATTACTAGGCACACCGTCTAAAATAACACGTCCGTCCATATCGGAGATATTTCCGATAGTGGTTCCTTTAACAAGGACATTTGCCCCTACAATTGGTCCGGCTTTGTCTGAAATAGTACAAATGACTCTACGTCCATCTTGTTGTAGGCTACGAGTTCCTACGTTTGGTGTTAAATCGCCAACTTCCGCAGCGATGATGGGATATCCGCCGCAAAGGAATAAAGAGGCTCCCAGAAACACCTGTCTCCAAAATACTACATTACTCATAAAATTAGAATTTAAGGTATAAATCAAAAAAACACAATCTACTTAACAATTTGATTTTTTCATATAGACACAACATCACAGCTTGTAGCTATTTACTCAATTCCTATGGTCTAAATGTTTTTTCATAAACGACTAATCAAAACGATCGTTTCAATCAGTCGTTTGCGAAGATCTGATTTATTTTTGATATATGCAACTTTTACATGATTTTTTTTATTTTTATTTATTTGCTAATCGGGAAGATAGCCTTAATATTCGTAAATCAAGGTGCTATTTTTCAAAGACATCTTTTCTCTCCTAAAAAACGCAAGATTTAAACGATCGTTTTCACTAGTCGTTTTTTAGCGTTATGAAAAAAGACGAGAAACGACTTTCACAAATAAAGTCATGATAATGAAGAAGCTACAGAGAAGAAGTTGAGAAAGAGAAAATGATGTTTGCCTATTTTAAGATGTAAACAGATGTTACATACCCTAGAGGTTTGAAAGAGTAGTGAATTCATTTTGTTAATAGTTTGTGTTTTTTAGTTTATTATACCTTAAATTCTAATTTTGTATGAGAAATGTTGTATCATGGAAGCCATTAGTCTTAGGAGCTTCTTTTCTTCTGTACGGAGCCGGAACAGCTTTTGCTACAGAAACAGATTATTTGTATCCAACATCTAGTACAGGACTTATGAGCGTACAGCAAGATGGACGACAAGTTAACTGTACCATCGTAGACAAATCCGGTCCTATCCTTGGAGCTAACGTAGTCGTAAAAGGAACTACTATTGGAAACATCTCGGACATGGACGGTCGTGCCATAATCGACAATGTGCCTGCAAACGCAGTCTTAGTAGTATCTTATATTGGATACGTAACTCAAGAAGTACATCTTAAAGGAAACCAAACCTCTATCAAGATTACGTTAGTGGAAGATTCTCAAGCCTTGGACGAGGTAGTCGTAACGGGTTATAGTACCCAAGCAAAGAAAGACATCACCGGATCTGTGGCCGTAGTCGCTACGGACGACTTGAAAGAGACGCCGGTATCCAACTTCGCCGAGGCCTTGCAAGGCAAGGCAGCCGGTGTATTCGTACAGGCTGGGGG
>ENA-OPDW01001470-OPDW01001470.1-human-gut-metagenome-genome-assembly--contig:-NODE-1470-length-13211-cov-5.789222_pt1 | contig 13211 bp, 7 predicted proteins | sample MGYA00241264_ERZ501508 | MGnify/ENA primary metagenome ERZ501508 (study PRJEB25962, sample SAMEA2042575) | human gut metagenome | biome: human gut; feature: human-associated habitat; material: faeces...
AACGGAATTCAGAATATCCCTCGCATCCTACCTTTTTACAAAAGCGAAGGATCGTTGTTGTCGAAACATGAACCTCCTCTGCCAGTTCACGTACTTTCATATATACTACTTTCTCTTCATTGCCGATAATGTAATTATATACATCCATCTCCAACTGATTAAACGACTTTATCATCTCATGCGTAAACATATGAATTCAGTTCCTTTCTATTTTTTCTCTCTATTCCATTCTTCTGATCATTCACTCAACAGCTGACTTGCTTCCTTCCAGCACTGCCGTCCTGCTGCCAGGATGGAACACGGCTGATCCAACGTGATCATTCCGCCCTCTGCTGTTGAGATAAATCCTCCTGCTTCCATCACGATCAGTGATGCTGCCGCATAATCCCACGGATACAGCATCAGTTCAAGATAGACTCCATTTGCACCGGATGCCACACGGCAGATATCAAGTGCTGCAGAACCACCTGCACGAATTCCAAGGCTGTTCAGATACAGCTTCTTCGCATGGTCAAAGATTCTGTCTGTATCTTCTGTCTGATACCGTGCAGTTCCGAATGCAACCAGATTGTCTGCAAGTCCTTTATCCGAACAGTGAATCTCTTTTCCGTTCAGCTTCGCCCCTTCGCCTTTCACAGCGGAATACATTTCTCTTGTGTAAGGGTTGTAAACACAGCCAAACAGCATTCTTCCAAACTTTGTTAATCCGACTGAAATGCAACTGTGCTTGTAATCAAAGATAAAGTTCGTCGTTCCGTCAATCGGATCTATAATGAAACAATATCCATCTCCAAGTTCCTGCTGCATCCCGTCTTCCTCTGCAAGAAATGTCGCTTCCGGTATGAGTTGACGCAGGTTCTGAATCAGATAAAACTGAATCTCCTTATCATGCTTTGTCACAAAGTTTGCGGTTCCTTCTTTATCAAAAACTGTCAGTTCCTCGTCCTGTGCCTGAAGCATCAGTTCCCCTGCCAGTGTCACTATCTTCATGATTTCATCGTATAACATGTTGGTTGTAGTCCTTTCCTGTTTATTCATCCAATCTTACAGATTCCATTTTTCTATACTGCTGATTCTGCTAATACTTCTTTGTCTTTCTATCTTATCATGATTTTCTACATTAATCTATATAGAACAAAGAATGTGCTCGGCACATTCTTGCGCCTGCGGCGGTCGCTTGCGACGCCTACCTTGTACGCCGCAGTGCGCATCCTAAGCGGAGCGTTTTTTTATATGTTAGGAAAGAACTTTCCTAACATATAAAAAACATCTGCAACCGGCCAATTCAGGCTGTGCAGATGCTTTTTCGTATTTTCATCCTCTATTTCATCGCGTCTTTAATTGCTGTCAGAAGCTCATCATAAGTCTCATATGCCGGAAGTTCCGGATGATCTGCTTTGATCTGCTCTGTGCTGCGGAACAAGAATCCTGCCTTACTTGCCTGGATCATGCCAAGGTCATTGTAGGAATCTCCGCTTGCGATCGTGTCGAATCCGATAGACTGCAGTGCTTTCACAGTACTCAGTTTAGACTGCTCTACGCGCATCTTGAATCCTGTAATCTCGCCGTCCTCAGCTACTTCCAGACTGTTGCAGAACAGTGTCGGCCAGCCCAGCTTCTCCATCAGCGGTGTGGCAAACTGTGTAAATGTATCACTAATCAGGATTACCTGACTGAATGTGCGGAGCTCATCTAAGAACTCTCTCGCTCCCGGAAGCGGATCGATCTTTGCGATTGTCTCCTGGATCTCTTTCAGTCCGAGACCATGCTCTTTCAGAATTCCAAGTCTCCAATTCATCAGTTTATCATAGTCAGGTTCGTCTCTTGTTGTCTTCTTGAGTTCCGGAATTCCACTCGCCTCTGCGAATGCAATCCAGATCTCCGGTACAAGTACTCCCTCTACATCAAGACATGTTATATACATCGTAATATTCCTCCATCTGTTTCGTTCTCTAATCACTTTATTACTTTACTGTAATGTATTGATTTTAACATATATGCTACATATTTACTACTTATTTTTTTACGACAGTGAAAAAGGAGACCAGATATCTGATCCCCTTTCCCATCTTCTATTACTCCATAATAGGTTTCAATGCTTCTGCAAGCTTCTCTTTCTCAGCTTCTGCCTCTGCAAGATCTTTACCAAGTGTTGTGTAGTAGATCTTGATCTTCGGCTCTGTTCCGGATGGACGAACGATTACTGTCTCGTTGTTCTCCAGTTTGTAAACAAGTACGTTAGCCTTCGGAAGTCCTGTTTCTTCTGTCTTCTCGTAATCGATCACGCTGGCTACTTTGTATCCTGCGATCTCTTCCAGAGGATTCTTACGAAGATTTTCCATGATTCCTGACATCTTATCCATTCCGCTCAGTCCCGGGAATTCAAAGCTATCGATCTTGTTGAGATAACGTCCGTACTGTGCGTAGATCTCTTCCAGTCTCTGTTTCAGTGAACTTCCGATACTTCTATAGTAAGCGGCCATCTCACAGATCAGCATAGATCCGATGATTGCATCTTTATCACGTACATAAGGTCCTGCAAGGTATCCGTAGCTCTCTTCAAATCCGAAGATAAAACGGTCAACTTCTCCTGCTGCCTCGAGGTTCGCAATCTGATCTCCGATCCATTTGAATCCTGTCAGTACGTTGCGAAGTTCTACTCCGTAATGCTCTGCAACTGCATCTGCAAGTGGTGTAGATACGAGAGATTTCACTGCTACCGGTTTCTCAGGCATTGTGCCTTTCTCGATACGTCCTGCTGCGATATAGTCAAGAAGAAGAACTCCGACTTCATTTCCTGAAACAAGCTCATAGGATCCGTCCGGGCACTTCATAGCGATTCCTACACGGTCTGCATCTGGGTCTGTTGCAAGCATGAGGTCTGCACCTGTCTCTTTCGCAAGATTCAGTCCCAGCTCAAGTGCTGCAAAGATCTCTGGGTTCGGGTAGCTGCATGTTGTGAAATATCCATTCGGGTACTCCTGCTCCGGTACGATTGTTACATCTGTGATTCCGATGTCTTTAAGTACACGTGTTACCGGTACTAATCCAGATCCATTCAGTGGGCTGTATACAAGCTTAAGTCCTGCGCTCTTACACAGACCCGGACGAACCTGACGGGACTCGATTGCCTCATACAGTGCATCCTTACAGTCATCTCCTACGAAACGGATCAGACCTTCTTCAACTCCCTGAGCGAAAGACATATACTTCGCACCTGTAAGTACATCTGTCTTCTGGATCTCTTCGTATACGATTGCTGCTGCATCATCTGTCATCTGGCATCCATCCGGTCCGTATGCCTTATATCCGTTATACTTCGCCGGGTTGTGGGATGCTGTTACCATAACACCTGCGTTACAGTTATAATAGCGTGTTGCAAAGGAAAGTGCCGGTACTGGCATCAGAGCATCGTAGATTCTTACTTTAATTCCGTTCGCTGCAAGAACTCCTGCTGCTGTCTTCGCAAACACATCACTCTTGAGTCGGCTGTCGTAGCTGATCGCTACTGTCTGTGTACCGCCCTGTGTCTTTACCCAGTTAGCGAGTCCCTGTGTAGCCTGACGAACAACATAGATATTCATTCTGTTTGTTCCTGCTCCAAGTACACCACGAAGTCCGGCTGTTCCAAACTTCAGCGCAACTGCGAAACGCTCCTTGATCTCGTCATCATTTCCCTCGATTTTAGTTAACTCCGGCATCAGATCTGCGTCTTCCAGGTCTGCTGCCATCCAGCGCTTATACTCTTCCTGATACATCTTAATCACTCCTATTATTTTCTTAAAATGTAAAATTATTGCAATTCAGCCATACAACGTAAGACCGTCAGTTTATGACCACTTCGTTGTATGGCTGAACTGTTTCTAAACTTTACAAGTCTAGTTATATTATACCATGCAGGTAGATTTACAGCAAGATTACTTGTCTATTTTAACAAGCATTTTCCATTACATAGAAATAATTCCCAATACATTTGCAATAGAACTTAATAATATAATAATCAGGCAGATCGGTGCCAGATATTTCATAAAGAACATGTATAATTTCTTTCTCTTAAATGCAGATGACTGCTCAATCTCCCTTGCAATCTTGTCAAATCCAACGGTACGAACGATCAAGAAGCATGTTGCAAGTGCTGCAAGTGGCATCATCACTGAATTTGTCAGGAAGTCAAAGAAGTCCAGACATGCCATTCCGAAAATCTGAATAAAGCTCAGTACTCCATATCCCATAGAAGATAAGGTTCCGATTATAAGCATAACAGCAACCATAAGGATACAGCATTTCGGTCTGCTCCAGTGAAGTTCATCCTGGAATGTAGATACGCTTGTCTCCAGAAGTGAGATTGCACTTGTCACTGCTGCAAGAAGTACCAATATGAAGAACAGGATACCAGCCAGCCTTCCAACGCCCATACTTGCGAATACCTTCGGAAGTGTGATGAACATCAGAGATGGTCCTGCCTGCAGATTGTCCGGGTTTCCACCAGAGAATGCAAATACAGCCGGAATGATCATAAGTCCTGCGAGCATTGCGATTGCTGTATCGAAAATCTCAACCTGTGTTGTACTCTTCTCAAGATCAACGTCTTTACCAATATAAGAACCATATGTATACAAAATTCCCATCGCGATTGACAGGGAGTAGAACATCTGTCCCATTGCCGCAACAACCGTCATTGCTGAGAAGTGCTTTGGATTCGGAATCAGGAAATACTTCACACCTTCAATTGCTCCCGGTCTTGTTACAGAATAAATTGCTACGATAACCGCAAGGATAACAAGGATTGGCATCATAATCTTAGATACTCGCTCTACACCATTCTCAACTCCTGCCAGGATAACGCAGAATACAAGAATAGAAAACACGATGAACCATGCTTCTACCTGAAAAGAATCTGAAATAAATTCTGTAAAATATCCGTCCTGTGCAACAGTCTGCACATTTCCTTTCAAATACTCTGCAAGGTACTTGATAACCCAGCCACCGATCGAACTATAATACGGCACGATCAGCATAGGGATTATTGCATTGAGCCATCCGCCGATCTTAAATGATTTTGTCTTACCAAATGTCTGAAAAGCTCCAACCGGACTTTTTCTTGTCATTCTTCCAAGTGCTGTCTCTGACATGATCAGAACATATCCAAAAGATACGGTCAGAATCAGATAAACGAGAAGGAAGATTCCCCCTCCATATTTCGCAGCCAGATACGGGAATCTCCAGATATTTCCCAGGCCGACTGCTGAGCCTGCAACAGCAAGCACATATCCAATTTTACCCGAGAAGCTTGCTCTCTTTGCTGATTGTCCATTGTTACTCATAAATTGCCTCCCATCACATAACAGTCTGTACTGCTATTTTCCCATCTTTTTTATAGCCTATACTGTTCTATTCTACCATTCACAATCATGAATAGCAACAAAAAAGAGCGTTGACAGCGCTTTTTAAACACATTTAAAATGCTATCTCGGCTCATTTTTATACGTTTTTATAATTTCCCTTCTATTTCTGCTCTTTCAAGCAATCTCTCAATCCCTATATTCCATGTTCCGATCTTCACTCCGGCATTGATCACACGCTTACATTTCCCTATTGTCTCAAATGCTTTCTGAAGCGTTTCTTCCCGAATCTCCTCAAACGGTTCTTCCGTGATCACTTCTGCCGCAAGTAATCTTGCCAGCCGGTAATCCATATCATTTTCATATAAAACACCTGCCGCAAACGGGATGTGCTCCTTCTGAAGTCTTCGATAAACCGGGATTCCAGTTCCGCCGGAAGAGATCACGAACACTTCCGGCTCACCCTCCGGCGCAGGAAGTTCAATGCTTCCAAAAAGCGGGTCAAAATATCCATTATTGATTCCATACAATTCGCGAATGATTTCTTCTGTAAATACTTCTTCCGGACTTCCGTAATGTGAAATCGTCTCGCCTTTGACACAGATGATCTTATCTGAAATCTTCTGTGCCAGATCGATTTCATGAAGAGACATAATCACCGTAATCTTCTTCTGCCTTGCCATCCGCTCAAGGATAGACAACAGCTCCAACTTATATTTTACATCCAGAAACGAAGTCGGCTCATCTAAAACGATCACATCCGGGTCCTGACAGATTGCTCTCGCCAGCAGAACGCGCTGCTTCTGTCCATCACTAATCGCATTAAAATCACGGTTGCCGAGCTCCTGCGCATGCACCGCCTGCATCGCCTCTTCCACCAGACATTCATCTTCCTGCGTCAGAATCCCAAGTCGTCCTGTGTAAGGATAACGTCCAGTCGCCACAATATCATGACAAGTCATCAACTCTGTCTTGATCCGATCCGTCAACACGACCGCCATCTTAGACGCAAGCTCTTTGTACGGCAGTTTCAGAAGAGAAGTATCGTCAAAAAATACATTCCCTCCAACGACTTTCAGCTGTCTTGTAATACTTTTCAAAATCGTTGACTTTCCTGAACCATTCGGCCCGATCAAAGTCACGATCTCCCCCTTGTTGATCCCGATATTAATATCACGGATCAGGGAGTTTCCATTATAACCTACCGACAGGTCTTTCATTTGAAAATAATAATCTGCCATCTTATTTTCTTCCTCCCTTCGGTATCATCATATAGATAACGATCGGTGCACCCAGAATAGAAGTCACCGTACTGATATTCAATTCCACCGGTGCCAGTGCCATTCGTGCGATCAAATCACAGATCATACAGAACACAGCTCCCATAAAGAACGTTCCCGGTATGACCACGATCGGTTTTGACGTTCCAAATGCTTTCCTTGCAAGAAACGGAACTGCGATTCCCACGAAAGAAATCGGTCCCGCAAATGCTGTCACACACGCTGACAGAATACTGGAAAGCAAAATCAAAATCACGCGAAATGTCTTGATGTTGACTCCCATACTCTGCGCATATGCTTCTCCCAATTGATATGCACTGATTGGTTTGGACAGGAAAAATGTAAACAGCACCGCAAGTCCGACAACCACTGCTGCCACACGAATATTGCTCCAGCTCATTCCGGAAAAACTTCCCTGTGACCATCCGTGCAGATTCACAATATCAGAATCATCCGCAAATGTCACAACAAAATCCGTGATAGCCGAACAGATATATCCGATCATGATCCCCCCGACAAGAAGAGACGCCATATGCTGCACTTTTTTCGACATCAGAAGGATAAATCCCGTCGAGATCAGCGACCCGATAAATGCTGCAAGAATCAGTGTATACGAAGAAAATCTTCCGATATATTTCAAATACACGATCATTGTAAGTGCCACGACCATTTTCGCTCCGGAAGAAATTCCGAGAACGAAAGGTCCGGCAATAGGATTAGAAAAAAATGTCTGCAGCAAAAAGCCTGAAAGAGACAATGCACCACCAAGCAATGCTGCCATCAGAATTCTCGGAAGACGGATCTTCCATATAATATTGTACTCTGTCGCCGCTCCTTCTTTCAGAAAGAGAATGCGCAGAATCTTAGGCACCGGAATATGAATATTTCCGGTATTGATATTTAGCACTGTCACAACACAAAATACTGCTGCAAGAATCAGAAATACCGCTGTGTATCTTGTACGCCGTCTGAAATTTTCCTGATGAAAACTTGTCTGCTCCATTCTTCTACTCCATCTTTTCAAGAAATGTCATCTGAGATGCATCACCGTCTGTCAGCATCAGATGCATATCTTTGATCAGCTCTCCGACTGTATCTGTTGCCTGATATAAGTTCTTTCCGGTATACCAGACATTTCCGTCTTTCACCGCCTTGAATTCGGAGAACAATTCATTCTTTGCTTCCAGTTCACTGATACTATTTACCTGTCCGTCGATCGTCCCGTTGTAGATCAGATAATCTGCATCTACAGCAGTCGCATAGAATTCCTCCATCGTCAGTTTAACAGATGGTGCGTTACTGTCCGGATTCTTCAGATCTTTGAACGCATATCTTCCACCTGCGATTTCAATCATTGACGGAATATAATCGTCAGATTTTCTCACAACGATTGAACCATCCGTACTCACATAGAAATAAGCAACCGTCTTTTCCGTGTTCTCGAATCCTTTCAGTTCCTCGATCACGTGAGCCTGCTGGTCAAAAAATGTATCCGCTTCTTCCTCTTTATTCAGAAGCGCCCCATAAAGCTTGATCCACTCGGTTCTTCCAAGCGGATGTGACTCATAACTGGAGTAGTCTACAAATACCGGAATCCCAAGATCTTCGATCATTTCCTGTACCTTCGGTGTATGAAGGATCATCGTTGATTCGATTGCCAGATCACAGTCTCCGTCAACGAGAGTCTCATAATCCGGTTCGCTGTATTTTCCCGCAAATGTCATCGCTCCGGATTCCATTGCTTCCTTTGCACTCTCTACATACCAGCCGGAAGCCTCAAGCCCGGAGAATTTCACCTTGTCAATTCCGCCGATTGCATCAAACAGAGACATGGATGCTGTCGCCGCCATATAAATATTCTCTGTCGGCTGCTGGATCACAACAATATCATCCGCCAGATTTTCCGGTTCTTCTTCACCTTCCGGAACGATCAGATATTGCTTATCTTCATGGACATCGATCAACTTATATCCATCCTTATAATAGTATACATCGAATTCTGTCGCGTAAGTCAGATCCATTGTAGATTCATAGGTAAGCCCTTCGATTTCCGGTGCTTTTTTTGTCTTGTCGGCTGCATCTTTGGTCTTATCCTTTGTTACATCTGTACCTGCTGAATTATTACCGCTGTTTCCACCGGAGGCTGCGGTAGAACCGCAGCCTCCGAGCAGAAGTGCAGCTGAAAGCATGAACGCTGTGATTCTGCATCTTCTTATCTTCATTCTATTTTTCTCTCCTATTTCTCTGCCGCTGCTACTGCCGCATCAAACTTCTCGTTCGTCAGCTCTTCACATCCGTAGAGAACACCGTAAACCTTGATCCACTCCTGCTTTCCAAGTTCTGTCTTTTCCTCGGAAGAACGATCAACAAAAACCGGAATACCAAGCATTGCAAGCTTTTCTGTCAGCTCTTCGAACTGTTCCGTCTTCTCTTCTACTGTCAGAGTCTCTTTTGTATCTTTACTGTCTTTATCTGCTATTTTGTCAGTATCTTTCGCTGCATTTTCCTCAGAATCTTCTCTTGGAAGAATATCTCCTGTAAACAAAGCAAGATTCACTTCACTCTTCACAAAATTCTTCAGTTTCAACTTGTCCGCTGTTCCTGCATATGCAACTTCAGCATTCTTCTCTCTGTCTTTTGCTTTCATCTTATCAGCAATCTCGGATACTGTACAGTCTTTGCTCTTCATTCCAACTGCCGCAACATTGTCAAGAAGATCGAGATCTTTCATCGTATTCAGAATCTCATCAGACTCTGCATAAGTATGATCCACAGGTTTCTTCACAATGATCATATCCTGCTCAAGACCAACCGGAACTTCCACATCCTCCGGAACGATCAGATATTTCACAACATTTCCCTTGTAAAGCTGTGCTGCCAGTTCCTGTTCGCTTGTGCCGTTGTTATCCGAAGCTGCGGATTCCTCGGCAGAAGCATCTACTTTGCTTTCTGCATCTGAGTTCTTAGAATCTTCTGATCTATTGATCGTAACAGAAGCTACTTTCTTCTTGGAAGACTTCTCTTTATCTTCTGCAGACTTCTCATTTTCAGACTTTGTTTCCTCTGCTTTTTCCGGGTCTCTTGCTGTGTCCTTCGTCATATCAATTTCAAGAAGTACAATCCCCTGATCATAATGATAAATCTTGAAATATTCTGCATAGTCAAGCTTTGTCTCTGACTGATATTCCAAACCTATGATTTCAGGTGCTTTTTCATCCAGCTTCTGGTTACTGCTTGTTGAAGCATCTGTTCCGTTTGCAGATGTTCCTCCATTCGCCGCTGCAAGATAAATGAAAATCGTATATTCTATCTCATGTGCGACAGACATTTTATCTGTCATTCCAATAATCTTATTGTTCTGATTCAACGCAACCGGAATAACAGCTGTCGCTGATCCGCCGCCCTTTGTTGTGTAATACTTATTTCCATTCGCTTTCACATACTGATAATGATCACTGCTGAACACGAGTGTTGCATAAGCCTGTCCATTCTGGATCGTCACTTTATTACAAGTAATCTGAACCTTACCTGTTCCACCTGACCAGGTAAAACGGTCCGGAGTATATACACCATCTTTCAGTGTTGTTCCACTGTCTACATGAGAAGTAGAGCCGCTTGTGTCGGATTCGTATTTTGATACATTATCTGCTTTTCCGTCATTTCCATCTGTTTTTCCTGAATTAGTTCCAGATACAGAACCGCCTGGGAAAGCAGAATTGTTTGTTCCTGTATTACCTGTATTGTTGGAACCACCAGTAGTTCCGGAATTTCCTGTGTTTCCGTTGTTTCCGGAATCACCTTTATTCTCAGAATCTGTAGAATTAAGATCGGCAATCTTCTTCATTGTCTCTGACTGGAAAGTCAGCATTCTGTCATACCAGATTCCTTTTTTAATGGAATAGGCTGCTACTGCGATTTCCTTATCCAACGCTTCTACCGGAACAGTATAAGTATATTTTCCTTCTTCATTCACCTGATATGGAATCCAGGATGACTGATCTGCGCTTGCAGCCTCTTCCTTTGTTCCCATATACAGATAGCCGTAACCGGTTCCGCTTAATGTAAGCACGGCACTCATTTTTCCGTCTTTTGCTGTCAGGATACAATCCACTACTTTAAACATGGAAGAACTGGAAGTTACATCCATACTGTAGATTCCGTTTGCTACTGTTGCTTCCGGTGTCGGTGTTGGAGTTGGTGCCGGATCCGGTGTTGAAGTTTCTCCCGGATTCGGAATGTACATCCATAAGTACTGTTTGTCATACCAGGTCTGATCTTTTGACTTTCTCAAAGATACCGGAATTGTCTGACCTGCTTTTTCTTTCGGCACATTGAAATGAAATGTCCATGCACCTTCTTCATCCTTTGTTCCTTCTATAACAGATGCTTTCAACAAATCATCTTTTGAACCAAGATATAGCGCATCAAATCCTGTGTTGTTTGTCTTGATCGTGATATCAAGTTCGCCATCCTTTTCAACAACTGTTGATTCACTGACCTTGAACATCTTGAACTCTTCAGCGTCTTCTTTTACTACTTTCACAGATTCTCCTGTTACAGAAGGCGCCTCCTTTAGTGGCGGAAGTTCCGGTTCCGGAGTATTCGTAGAATCGTTAGAATCCATAGAAGGTTCTGACTTGCCTGTCTCATCTTTTATCTGTGTATCCTTGTTATCAGTTTTTTCGTCCGCAACCTGATCTGAGACAGTTGTGCCTGGATTTTTCCCGGTGGTTTCTGTATCTTTCTCTTCTGAGTTATTTTCTAAGTTGTTTTCTGAATTATTTTCTGAGTTATTCTCTAAATTTGGTTTTGTTTCTGCTTCGATTGAATTCTGATTATCTGATTTATCCGAAGAATTATCAACTTTATCAGATTCCTCTGTCTGATCTTCTTTTGTTAAATCGTCATCTCTTTTATCTTCTTTAACATTTCCTGCGTCTTCTGTCTGACTCTCATCTTGTTTCTTATCTAGATCAGCTTCTTCCACCTCAACAGTTTCCTGTAAATTTGTCTCACACTGCTGCTCATTTTCTGCCGCATATGTTCTTGTATAAGACAATGGTGAAATCACCATAGAACCTGTCAGCATAAGCGCAAGCCATCTACTCTTATTTTTCATTTCTTTTTTGTCTCCTATTAAGTTGTGAATTATAAAATACGGAAAATGGATAGAATTATCCTGAATCGAATGAATGATTGCTGGTCACACGTAATGCGAACAGTAAGAATGGTTCTTTCGGTACAATCAATTACTCGTGATCTGGAATTCGTATATTCCCCGCACCAACGGCCGGCAGGTTTCCTGACTTACAGATCTTCTATACAGAACACCTTCCCGGTCTCCCAGTGGATGTGCGGACTCTCCACACTTGTCTGTATAGGGGCGGTCTTCTGAAATCTAATTTCTAAGAAGACCGCATCTCTGCTCACAGTGACGAGTTCGTACAGGTCTTGCACCTGTTTCCCTTTTACCTGTTTCAATCAGGATATGGAAATATATTCCCTGATCAAACAGCACCGAACGCTATTATTTCTGACTAACTATAACATTTCATTATATTGAAGTCAACTATTCCGCCTTCACAGCCCAGCGCATCTTCGTAGATCTTGCTCTTCCGTTCTGTGCACATTCCTGCGCTGACGGACGTACAACATCTCTCGCATATTCGGAATAGATTCCTTCTTTATATCCTGCTTTGAGTGCTTTCTTTACAAGCTTGTCCTCTCCGGAATGGAATGTGAGAATTGCCACTCTTCCACCCGGTTTCAACGCTCCCGGAAGCTTCTCCATGAATTCATACAGCACTTCGAACTCATTATTGACATCAATACGAAGTGCCTGGAATGTTCTCTGGCAAGTCTTTTTGATAATGTCCTTCTTTTCTTTATTATTCGGAAGGAAATCTAAAGTCTTCTCGATGACATTTCTAAGCTTTGTTGTTGTATCGATACGATTGCCTCTGCGAATCTCATCCGTGATCGCTTTCGCCAGCTCTTCGCAGTATGGCTCATCTGAATTCTCGTAAAGCATTCCGGCAAGCTCTTCCTCGGAAATGTTATCAAGGCGCTCTGCTGCGCTGATTCCCTTCTCCTGGTTCAGTCGCAGATCCAGCGGTCCGTCAACTTTAAAGGAAAATCCTCTCTTCGGATTATCAATCTGCATGGAGGAAACTCCAAGGTCCGCAAGGATAAAATCAAATCCTCCAACTTCTTTCGCAATCTCATCGATCGTGCAGAAGTTCTGCAGACGGATACTTAAAATGTCTTCTCCGAATCCCTGATCTGCCAGACGTTTTCTTGTCTTTGCAGACTCTTCCGGGTCAACATCTGTTGCATAGATGTGTCCCTTGCCTTTCAGACATTCCAGCATTGCTTTCGTATGTCCACCGTATCCGAGTGTCGCATCGAATCCAGTCTCACCCGGCTGGATTTTCAGGAAATCCAGGATCTCATTTACCATGATAGAAATGTGCATTCCGGCAGGAGTATTTCCCTTCTGGATTACATGCGCGATTGTATCCTTGTATTTCTCCGGCTGTAACTCTTTATATTTCTCCTCGAATTTCTTCGGATATTTTCCTTTATATCT
>ENA-OPDW01001473-OPDW01001473.1-human-gut-metagenome-genome-assembly--contig:-NODE-1473-length-13169-cov-3.348635_pt1 | contig 13169 bp, 10 predicted proteins | sample MGYA00241264_ERZ501508 | MGnify/ENA primary metagenome ERZ501508 (study PRJEB25962, sample SAMEA2042575) | human gut metagenome | biome: human gut; feature: human-associated habitat; material: faeces...
AAGTATTGAATTTTCAAGGTGCGAAGCCCATTTTAGGTATGGGAAGTCTTAGTTAGTAAATCCTTAAATGCACCTTTTGCCCCCTTAAATTCTACGGCTATTCTGATATTGGACTGTGCTTCATTTATCATTTGAGTTTCTTTTGATAGTGCAGTAAATGATTCTAGAAGCAATTCATTTCTTTTGCGAACAAAAGTGCGCAACCTGTCTGTAGTCATCTTTCTCGAACCCAAACTTTCATTTAGTTTCTCAAGACGAGTTTCCAATTCGGACAGGGTTTCAGAAAGCTTAACGCAAACATCGGGATCTAATGTTTCGTCTGCTATCTCTCTTTTTATTGCTGCGAATTCCTCTTGTAGCCCTTCTATATCTTTTTGGATTTCACCATGAATTGTTTTTATCGCAGACAATATCGTAGACAAGGATTCACATTTTTTCTGTATATCGCCAATAACCCCTAAAAATAAAGACAGTTGCGTTTTGGCTTGATCCATTCGCTGTGAATTGTATTTGCTAAAATATGTTTTGAAATCCTCTTCAGAATTCTGATATACAGTGCTTGTTTTCAGCTTATCGAGGAACAACTGTAAGCGTTCTTGGAGTTTCCCCAACTGCTGTAAGTCTTTGTTAAAACACAGTTGTTTTTCTAGTTTATCCGTAACTCCCTTTTCCTCGAACAATCGAATCTTATGTTTTGTTTCCTGGATTTTAGAATTAACCTCGCTGATTTGATTAGGAATCTCTTCTGCATCAAGAAGGATTCGAACCGTGTCACTCATTTCTCTTTGAATATCTGCCAAAGCTCCGGATTGATCAGGAATCGCAGATCCTACAATACGTTGCAATAATTCGTTTTCGTGATCTGATGAAGATGATAAGTCTTTTTGTCCAAAGTAGAGTAAAGTGCCAAGGAGTGCCTGTGGCGTTATTGGCAAATCATTATCATTTTCATCAAGAACGGACGGACGTTGACCATATATTCTGCGCACAAAATATCTGTGCCCAGTTTTATCTATCACGGAAACTTGTACAACTCCACCAGAACCCATAATATTCTTTACAACCCCGTTTTTATACTCAGTGTCTGTTTGCGGGCTTATATCAAAAACATAGCGCAAAGTTTCAAGTATTGATGATTTTCCGCTACCACGAATGCCAATTAGCGTATTTAATTCGGGAGAAAAGTTGATAGTTTTACCATCTAATTTGCCCCCTGTAAAAGATATAGATTCAATATATCCATGATGATACGAAGGCAAATTGGTAAAGACACGATTTTGTGAATCTTGCAACGCAAATTTTACAGCAGCATATGTTAATGCCCCGATTTTAATATAGACATGATCTCCCTTACCAATTTCCGAGATTTGCTTCGGATCAGATCCTTCTACAAAAGAAGGAAGATACCCAAGCCATTGGTTCAGATTGTTAATTTTATCCCTTGTTCGCATTTTTTGGATGCCAAGCACTCGGTCTCGGAAATTTGGAATTTGCGAGACCAAAGACTGCAGTAGGCCGCCCGAGCATTCAGATAATAAACCACTTTTTTGCTCAACATGAGCAAAAATGATGAAATAGTCTTTGCCATATGCATCCAGTTCCGAAATAACCGTATGCAAATCATACTTGCATTTTGCGTTTTCACTCTCATAATTTGAAATTCCTGCGAAAGCACCTGAAAGGAAGCTGGCAATATGGTTATTTCCATTTTCAATCCATGAATCCGGATCGAAAATAATCAGAGTGTGTACACCGTTACTTCCTTCTTTTACAGAAAGTTCTACCCCAGGCAAAATCAAGATATCTTTTTTTGCTGCTTTTCTTTTGAGTGCCTTGTACTCCTCCATATCAAATTTATTATGATTGGTTAAGACTGCAACTCGAATTCCTTGAGCAAAAAGCTCGTCTATATAGTTATTGATGTAAGAATTTTCCTCTCCATTATATTTGAATTCTTTATCTGCCTTGGTGTGCAGATGAAAGTCTGCTCTGAGGATTTCCATTCCAGATTCAAACATTGTATATCCCCCCTGAAAAGCATTATTGTATATTTAATTATAGCAGAAAATCGTGATTATTTCTACATGTTCAATAATAGATACGGCAGCGGAACACGCGGCTCCGCTGCCCATGGGGTGTATTGTCCTTATTTCAAGGTGGACAGTTTGGTGAGAATATCGTTCAGACGGGCAGTGGTTTCTTTCTGAAACCCCAGTATTTCCTCCAGATCGGTATCGTAGATGCGCCCGGTATCATGCAGATGTCTGGCAATCTGATTGATATTGGCATTTGCTCGCCTGAGCAGATGCAGCATCTCCCGAATCTCCGGCATATCCAGCCTGATGACCATGCCGTCAATGGCCATCTTCCGCAGGAAGGCGCTGAGGTTCGTACTGCCCGACAGCGCCATGTTCTTTTGAATCAGGTCATATTCCTCCTGCGTTGCCCAGAAGTGCATACTGATATCTCTGGTATCTGCCATAATCAGAGCTCCTGCGCTTTCTCTCTGCCGGGTTTCGGCGCGGTGTCCGGCAGGGGCTTCTGGAGCTTTTCCAGAACAGACGGCTTTTTCTCTCTGGGCGCTTTCTCCAGTTCCTTTCGGAAATGGGTAATGAACAGATCCGTCAGACCGGTGTGCGGCCTGTCCACCACGAAATAACAGTTGCGGTCTCCGCCCCAGGAATCGGGATTCGGCACGACCGGCACGGTCTGCGCCCACTCGCGGTTGGCACGGCTGATGCGTCCGTCCCAATCCTTATACTGCACGGTATTGGCCAGCACATACTGGATTCTCTCCATGCTGAATTCCGCACTGACCGCATCAAACACTGCCTGAGAATTCAGACGGTTGTTGCCGTAATTCTCGGAAATGGCTTCCTCAATCGCCTCCTTGCAGGCGATATTGGCCTGATAGGATTCTCTGTACAGCGACAGTTCTCCATGCTCACGGGCATAGGCTGCATCATGCCGGTATAACGGCGTATCCGTTGCGATTTTCTTTTCCATGTTCATCGAACCTCCTTCTCGGTTTCATTCTGTTTGGGATGACTGTCCCGCTGCGGCAGCGGGGCATGGAGTTTTGCCAGCACCGACGGCCTTTCGGATTTTGCACTGACCGCAGGGTGCACCTCCGGCTCGCTGTCTGCAATCTCGGCCATTGCCTCCATCGGCGTCCTGTCATCGATATTCAGTTCAATGTTCAGCTGCGCCAGACGGGCAGATTTCTCCTTCAGCTCCTGCTCCTGCGGAAAGGGCTTGCCCAGCTCCGCTTTGGCGGTCTCCATCTGCGCATAAAGGGAATCCAGCTTTTCCTGCACACGGGCAAGGCGCGTTTCCATGCCGGCAAGGGCATTGTCGATGCGGATGAGATTGCCCCTGGGGTCTTTGCCCAGATCCACACGATGGGACATTTTCCCTTTGAGGGTCAGCACATACTGCTTGCCGAAATCCTCCAGCGTCAGAGACATCTGAAAGCCACGGTAGCTGCCGACGGGCACCGGTTCCAGCCCCTTGACTTCCTTCATGGCATCAACCAAAGCCGCACCGGCGTTTTCCTTATCGGTCAGCACATCGCCCCGCACCGTCATGCCGGCAAAACCGTCCTGCGGATGGGGGTGTTCTGCCAGCGTCTGCATATCTGCCTGAAACCCTGCGATGAATCCCTTGTTCTGTTCAATCTGTTCCGGAAAGTGACGGAGAATGTTGTCCTCCAGCCGGTACTGCTGGCTCTGATGATTGGCCTTCATCAGCTTCAGCCGTGCCACATCCACATCCAGATCCATCTTCTCCTTGATGCGCTCGTCACCGGCACAGAGCGCCTTGATCTCCGCATAGGACAGCGCGGTTTCATCAATGTCCTCACAGCTTCTTACAGGGCTTTTGCTTGTCATAATCTGCGAAATGAACTTCTGCTTGTTCTCCAGTGTCTGCCAGAGATAGGCGTCAAAGGTGGCTTCCGTCACATAGCGGAAGATATGGACTTGTTTATTTCTGTTTCCCTGACGGATAATTCTTCCGGAACGCTGCTCCAGGTCGCCCGGCCGCCACGGCGCGTCCAGGTCATGAAGCGCCACAAGCCGGTCCTGCACATTCATGCCGGCTCCCATCTTGAAGGTGCTGCCCATCAGCACACGCACCTGACCGGAGCGGACTTTGGCAAACAGCTCTTTCTTCCGTGCCTCGGTATTGGCCTCATGGATAAAGGCAATCTGCTCCCTGGGAATGCCTCTTGCCACCAGCTTCTCCCGGATGTCATCGTAGACGGTGAACTCCGGCTCCGGCGTGATGTCAATCTGGGATTCCACCACGTGAAGCTCCGGACTGTCCAGATTTCCGGCAACAGATTTCGCCGCTTTTGCTGCTGGCGCACCGGTTTTTGGTGTGCTCAAGTCGCAAAACACCAGTTGGGTCAGTTTGTCTGCCTGACCTTCGTCCCAGATGCGGTAGATGTTATCCACGCACATGTTGACTTTGCTGGACGGATCATCCGGCAGATCAGGGTTGATAATACGCTGGTCAAGTCCCAGCTTTCTGCCGTCCGTGGTGATACGGAGCATATTGTCCACGCTGGCGTCCACCGCACCGGCATGAACTCGGGCGGCGCGCTCGGACAGCTCCTGCACCATCGCCTGCTGAATCTCTGTCGGCTGTGCCACCACATTGTGATAGACAGCCTCCGGAACCGGGAGATGGAGCTGATCGGATGTCTTGATGTCGGCCACTTCTTTGAACAGGTTCATCAGCTCCGGCAGGTTGAAAAACTTGGAGAATCGAGTGCGCGCCCGATAGCCGGTTCCCTCCGGGGCCAGTTCCAGCGCCGTGACGGTTTCTCCGAAGCGGCTGGCCCAGCAGTCGAAGTGGGTCATGTTCAGCTCTTGCAGGCGGTCATACTGGAGATACCGCTGCATGGTGTAAAGTTCGGTCATGCTGTTCGATACGGGGGTGCCAGTGGCGAAAATCACACCACGGTTTCCGGTCAGTTCATCCATATAGCGACACTTTGCAAACATATCGCTGGACTTTTGGGCATCGCTTGTGGAGAGACCTGCCACATTCCGCATCTTGGTGTATAAAAACAGGTTTTTATAGTTATGCGCCTCATCGACGAACAGGCGGTCCACACCCAACTGCTCGAATGTTACCACATCGTCCTTGCGGCTCTCGGCCTGCAATTTCTCCAGCCGGGCTTCCAGGGACTTCTTGGTGCGTTCCAACTGCTTGACCGTGAAACGCTCACCGCCGCTGTACTTCACCTCGGCAATGCCCTCGGTGATCTCGTCGATCTGCTCCTGAAGGAGCCGTTCCTGACGCTCTCGGCTGATGGGGATTTTCTCAAACTGGCTGTGTCCCATGATGATGGCGTCATAATCGCCGGTGGCAATGCGGGCGCAGAACTTCTTGCGGTTGTGGGTCTCAAAGTCCTTTTTGGTGGTGACAAGAATGTTGGCGGAAGGATAGAGACGCAGAAACTCCGACGCCCATTGTTCGGTCAGATGGTTCGGCACCACAAAGAGGGATTTCTGACACAAGCCCAGGCGCTTACTCTCCATGGCGGCAGCCACCATTTCAAAGGTTTTGCCAGCGCCTACCTCGTGTGCCAGCAGCGTATTGCCGCCGTACAGCACATGAGCGATAGCGTTTTTCTGGTGTTCCCGCAAGGTGATGGCCGGGTTCATACCACCGAAAGTAATGTGTCCGCCGTCGTATTCACGGGGACGGGTGGAGTTCATTTCCTCATTGTACTGGCGGACCAGAGCTTGGCGGCGGTCCGGGTCTTTCCAAATCCAGTCTTTGAAAGCGTCCCGGATCGCTTGCTGCTTTTGGGCGGCCAGGGTGGTCTCTTTGGCATTCAACACCCGGCGCTCTTTGCCGTCTGCATCCTCTATGGTGTCGTAGATACGGACATCCCGCAGGTTCAGGCTGTCCTCCAGAATCTTGTAGGCATTGGCACGGCTGGTTCCGTAGGTGGTATAGGCTGCCACATTGTTCTGGCTTACAGAGCTTTTGCCGGTGATCTGCCACTCAGCGGTGAAAGAAGAATAGTTGACCTCGATATTGCGCTGGAGATAAAACGGCGTGTCGAAGGTCTCATACATAAACTGCTGGATGTACTCTTTGTCGATCCAGGTAGCGCCCAGGCGCACCTCAATCTCCGACGCATCCAGGTCTTTGGGCTGGGCAGCGGTAAGGGCCTCCACATTGACTGCAAAGGAAGGGTCCTGCTGTGCGGCCCGCTGTGCCTGACGCAGCTTGCGCCGCACATTGCCGGACAGGTATTCGTCGGCTGTTACATAATGGGGAGTGCCGTCTTTCTCCAACTGCCCAGGTACACGGAAGATCACGCCTTTTAGCTCGGCGGCCAGTTCGTCGCCGGTCTTGCCGGTCAACTCCGCCATATACGCCATATCGACAAAGGCTTTTTCGGAAATTGATACGGCCAGAGCTTCACTTGCGGTATCCACAGTGTCCACCGCCTTGTGGGGCTTGATGGTGCGCTTGGTGAACATATCCGCCTTGCGCTCCAGCTTGCCGTCCTCGTCAATGACTTCCAGCGCGCAGAGCAGATAGTAGCTGGAATCATCAGCAAAGGCCAGCCGGTTCGCCCGGTCATTGATAAGACCATATTTTGCAGAGAAGCTGTCATAGAGCCGGTTCAGTTCGGCCTGTTTGTCCTGGATGGCGCTGTCCGGTGTGGCGGCGTCCATTTGCAGATCAATGAGCTGCTGGACACATTCTCGCAGACCCACCAGTCCTTTCACACGGGCTTCGGCGGTGGCATTCAGGTCAGGCCGTACCATACAGCTGTTTTCACGGTAATACACATCGCCGTCCACAACGGTGTAGGAGTAATTTTTCACATTGGGGTCAGCAGGGATAGAAGTGTCGATGGCTTCGCCCTCGCCCAGCTCCGGCAGCTCGGCCTCCTGGTAGGTGCCGCGAATGTACTTCACGGCATCATGCAGCTGATCGGCAAGCTCCAGCCCCTCGATGGGGTTCACGGTGTAGTCCATGCCGTGGGCGGTGCTTTCCGGTTCCTGTCGGCCCAGCACCATTTCCGGGTGGTCCAGGAAATAGCGGTTGATGGCAAAGCCGTCCTCGGTCTGCCCGGTCTGCGTCCACTCCGGCACAATATCCAGCGGGCGATCCCGCTTTTGCAGGAAAATGATGTCCGAAACGACCTCGGCACCGGCGTTCTTTTTGAAAGCGTCATTGGGCAGACGGATGGCTCCCAGCAGCTCGGCGCGCTGAGCAAGATACCGCTTGATTTTGATTTCCCGGCGCTTCTGGCTTACGAGGGCGGCCTGATACCCGTCCTCCGTAAGAAACAGCCGTATATCATCGCCGGGGCTGCCGTAGGAGCAGGGACGCAGGACGGAAAACTCGATCATCCATCGGGTGCTGTCCTGAAAACGCTCTACGGCGAGAATGTTGTGTCCTTTCAGCTCACGGGCTGAAATATCCCTCATAGGCGGCTCCTTTCATCGTTCCTGGTCTCTCTGGCGCTTTTTCTGCCATGCCTCCAGCAGTTTGATAATGGTTTCCTGCATCCGCTGGGGCGTGTAGCTCTTGGGAAAATACTTCCGCAGGGTGTCGGATGTGAAAGTTACCCGGTCCAGATCGCTTTTCTTTTCTTCGCCCATGATGACGCGCATCATATCGAGGGTCAGATGTCCTTCCTGGCTGTATTTCTTGAGCCGCTGGGCCTGGGAGAGAGAAGGGGTAGACTGTTCGCTGTCCATCGCGTCCAGCAAGTCCCGCTGTTCCTCTTTTTTGAGGAAAGACAGCTCGTAGGCCGGATTGAGCGCGATTTTCTTTTCATCCACCATATCCAGCAGTTCAGGGATCAGCTCCGTCAGGCGAACATAGCGTTGAATTTGATTTCGGCTCTGACCAACTTGCTCGGCCAAAATATCCCGCGACTTCTTTCCATCTGACTTGTGCCCAACTTGGGCACAAGTTAAATCGGACCGTTCCCCCTGGTGCTTCATGGCCTCCAGCTTCATCCTGTAAGCAAAGGCCCTCTCGCTGGGAAGCAGGCTTTCCCGCTGCAAGTTGCTGTCCACCATGATGATGGTGGCGGCATCATCGTCCAGGTCTCGGACAATGACAGGCATGGTTTCTTTCTCGGCCAGCTCACTGGCCCGGTGCCGCCTGTGACCGGCAACCAGCTCATAGCCGCCCTCCGGGTCCGGGCGGGCGATCGCCGGAACCAGAACACCATACTGCCGAACGCTGTCGGCGGTCTCCATCATGGCCTCGTCATCCTTGACTTTGAAGGGATGCCCCTTAAATGGGTGCAGCTCAGACAGCGGAATTTCCTGTATCTTCTCCAGCTTGGCATCCTGGCGGCTTTCCTCGGTGGAAAACAAATCATCGTATGGAGCCAGCTCTACTTTTTTCGCGCTGCTTTTCAAGTTTTATCACCTCCTTGGTCAGATTCTTATAGCCCTCGGCCACCTTGCCATTAGGGTCATGGGCAAAAATGCTTTTGCCCTCGGCGCTGATCTCCTTTGCCCGGACAGAATGGGGAATCTCGGTGCCGAACACCTTGATTTTGCTGCCATAGGTCTCCCGCAGCAGGGCGGCAATCTCCTTGGCGAAGTTGGTGCGGTTGTCCACCATCGTCAGCAATATGCCGTCGATCTGGAGCTTGGGGTTGATCTGCCGCTTCACCTTGTTTACGGTCTGGAGCAGCTGTTCCAGGCCCTTGGCGGGCAGGTACTCCGCCTGAACGGGGATTATGACCCTGTTGGCGGCGGCCAGGGCGTTGACCGTGAGCATACCCAGGGATGGCTGGCAGTCAATCAGGATATGGGAATACTGTCCCTTGAGCGTGTCCAGATACTGCCGCAGGATGGTCTCTCGGCTCATGGCGTTCACCAGGGAGACCTCCATGCCGGAGAGCTGGATGTCTGCGGGCATCAGGTCAACGCCCTCCGGGTGGTGCAGGATACCCTCGCCGGGGCGCAGCGGCTCGTCCATCAGGATACGGCCCATCGCGTCGGACAGGGTAAAGGGCAGCTTGTCCGGCTGGGGGTGGCCCAGGCTGATGGTCAGGCTGCCTTGCGGGTCCCCGTCGATCAGCAGCACTTTCTTTCCGGCCTGCGCCAGCCCAATCCCCAGGTTCGCGCAGGTGGTTGTCTTGCCAACGCCGCCTTTCTGGTTGGCGATGGCGATGATTTGCGTGTTCAATGACTTCACCTCATTTCTGAATTGTTCTATGGCTTCTGGAAATAGAAAAAGCCGCCACTTCAAAAATTGAAAGTGACGGCCTTTTCTTATCCCGGAATGAAATTCCCCGGAAACGCAAAAAGCGCCCAGTAAAAAATACTGAGCGCTTGGCGATTAGATTTATTCTCTTTTGTTCAAATTAGGTCAAATTCAGACAAACCGTTTTCACGAAAAAGGTCTCTTGGAGATGTATAAATAAACATCCCCTTGGCATCCCAAAATCGCGTCTCGGTTGTCCTATTTTTTAACCCATAAGCCCTCTTTTTGGGGTGGTTGTCCACCATTTAACCCATAGAAAACGGGTTAAAAGAGGCTTCGTTCTGTCAAATTGCGTCAAACCATTTGAAAAGGAAAAACCCCGGAAACCGCGTAGTTCCGGGGTTTTTGACCACTTTTGATAAAGTTTAGCGCTTGCTGAACTGCGGAGCGCGACGGGCAGCCTTGAGGCCGTACTTCTTACGCTCCTTCATACGAGGATCGCGGGTGAGCAGACCGGCAGCCTTCAGGGCGGGACGGTACTCCTCGTTGGCCAGCAGCAGGGCGCGGGCCACACCGTGACGGATGGCGCCGGCCTGGCCGGTCACGCCGCCGCCGGTGACGGTAGCAACGATATCCATCTTGCCCAGGGTGTCGGTGGTAGCCAGGGGCTGACGGACCAGCAGCTTCAGGGTCTCCAGACCAAAGTACTCGTCGATGTCACGGCCATTGATGGTGATGGAGCCGGTGCCGTTGGGGAACAGGTGAACACGGGCCACGGAGGACTTCCGACGGCCGGTGCCATAGAAATAGGGCTTCTTGCTCTGATACATGATCGTCTACCTCCTGATTACTGAGCGTCCCAGAGCTCGGGCTTCTGGGCAGCGTGCTCATGCTCGCCGCCGCGATAGATCTTCAGGCGGGTCAGGGCACTGTTGGACAGGGAGTTCTTGGGCAGCATACCCTTCACAGCCATCTTCATGGCCAGCTCGGGGCGCTCGCTCATCAGGGTGCGGTACTTGACTTCCTTCAGACCGCCCACCCAGCCGGAGTGACGGCGATAGTACTTCTGATCCAGCTTCTTGCCGGTCAGCACGGCCTTGTCAGCGTTGATGACGATGACGAAGTCGCCGCAGTCGGCGTTGGGAGTGAACTCAGGCTTGTGCTTGCCCCGCAGCAGGGTGGCGGCGGCGGCAGCGGTCTTGCCCAGGGGCTTGTTCGCGGCGTCCAGGATATACCACTTACGCTCGATGTTCCCCTTGTTGGCCATAAAAGTGGACATAGGTGAAACCTCCATTTTCGTGTGCTTATGTTGAACCACGGTGTTTGGAATAAAATCTTGGGCTCCACTGTACAAGCGGAGCGTTTTGTATTATAGTATTTGGGCGGTCAAGTGTCAACGACTTTTTTGACCATTTTTTACTGAGTTTCAAAAATCTCTTGTATTCTCTCGAAATCTCTTGATATCTCTTGATATCTCACGTTCAATTTTTAAATTGTTTTGCGGGAAATGTTGTGAAACGGGGCTGTTTTGCCCGGAAGGAGACAGAAATGAACCGTATTCTATCCCTGGTCCGACGCTGTGTGGAGGACTATGAGATGATCGCCCCCAATGACCGGGTGGCGGTGGGTGTTTCCGGGGGAAAGGACTCCCTGATGCTGCTTACCGCCCTGGCTAAGCTGCGGGAATTTTACCCCATCCCCTTCGAGGTGGAGGCCATCACCTTAGATATGGGCCACGCCGATGGCCGTCCGGGTATGGACTTTACCCCTGTGGCCCGCTACTGCGAGGAGCTGGGCGTCCCCTATACCCTGATTACCAGCGAGATCCACCATATTATCTTTGATGTGCGCAAGGAGAAGAACCCCTGTTCCATGTGCGCCAAAATGCGCCGTGGCGCCCTGCACAACGCCATGAAGGAACGGGGGATCACCAAGATCGCCCTGGGACACCACTATGACGACGCGGTGGAGACCCTCTTTATGTCCCTTATCTTTGAAGGACGCCTGTCCTGTTTCCAGCCGGTGACCTGGCTGGACCGCATGGGTATCACCCAGATCCGCCCCCTGCTCTACGTCAGCGAGGCCATGGTCCGGGAGGCCGCCCAGCGCCTCCAGCTGCCGGTGGTCCACAACCCCTGCCCCGCCGACGGAAACACCAAGCGCCAGGAAATCAAGGAACTGATCTACGAGCTCAACGGCCGCTATCCCGGTTTGAAATCCCGGGCCTTTGGGGCCATGCAGCGCCTGCCCCTGCCCGCCTGGGGGCCCGTGGAGCACCGCAGACGGCCTCTGCCCGAGGAACCGGAGGATTTTCAGTAAAAATGACTGAAGAAAATTCCCGTTTTTGCTGGAATCCATGAAAATAGGGTGCTATAATGTGACGGAACGTGGAGCAATACTTTGATACAGCGCGGGAATCCTCCCGCCTGAGAGGAGTCGAATTGATATGAGCGAAGAGACCGTTTACAGCGCCAATCCGGGCAAGCAGCTGATCCGTACCGTGGACGGAGTGGACTACCAGCGCATCCCCATCAAAACCCACCTGATCACCAAGGCGGACAAGATGGAGGACGTAGTGTGCCGCTATGCCAAGGAGCAGATGCAGCCCGGCGACATCCTGTTTATTTCCGAGAAGGCGGTGGCCTGCACCCAGAGCCGCGCCATCCCCATGGAGGACATCAAGCCCCGCAAGCTGGCCGTCACCCTCAGCCGCTACGTCACCAAGACCCCTGCCGGTATCGGCCTGGGCATCCCTGAGACCATGGAGATGGCTCTCCAGGAGTGCGGTACCCCCCGCATCCTGTTTGCCGCTTTCTGCAGTGTGATCGGTAAGATTTTGGGCAAGAAGGGCTGGTTCTACATCGTAGCAGGTCCCAAGGCCCGGGGTATTGACGGTCCTACCGAGGGCACCATTCCTCCCTATGACCACTATGTGGTCCTCACCCCTGACGATCCCATGGGCACCTCCAAGAAGCTGGCTGCCGCTCTGGGCCACCCGGTGGCCATTGTGGACATCAACGACCTGGGCGCCAACATCCTGGGCTTCTCCGAGAAGGAGCCCTCCATGGACCAGATCGCCAAGATCCTGGGGGACAACCCCCTGGGCCAGTCCAGCGAGTCCACCCCCATGGGTATCATTCGCAAAGCCTGATCAAGATATTTCTTTTTCCCTGCCGCACCAGCGGCGGGGAATTTTTTTGCCTTCCGGGGGAATTTTAGTTCTAAAACGGCCATAATGGGCGTAGATTCAGGGGATGGAAAAGGGGTTGCAGGCGACTTTTTCCCTTTACTGTGTTAAAAATACACAAACACATTTGTCCATCAGACACGGAAATTTGGCGGATGCGAAGAAAACTTCCAAAAGGAGGAAGAAAATAATTTTCAGACATTCAATAAAAGCATACAAAACATGAAAAAGCAGAATATTAAAACCGGAAAAGCGGAGCAAAACTCTGAAATTTATGAAAATGCAAGATAAAATGAGTAAACTTGCAAAACGAAAAAACGGGTGCTATAATCTGGAACCACAAACAACCAAGCGCCGACGGGCCGGAAGGTGGGTTGGACGGCGTCGGTTTTCATTAAGGGAGGAATCACTATGGCGATCAAGAATGCATATCTGAACCGTGTATACCAGGACCTGGCTGGACGTTACGCCGATCAGAAGGAATTTCTGCAGGCAGTGCAGGAGGTCTTGACCTCGCTGGAGCCGGTGTTTGAGCGCCGCCCCGAGCTGGAGGAGATGGGCATTATTGAGCGCCTGGTGGAGCCGGAGCGCAGCCTGCTGTTCCGGGTGTCCTGGGTGGACGACCGGGGCAAGATCCAGGTCAATCGGGGCTACCGGGTGCAGTTCTCCACCTCCATCGGCCCCTCCAAGGGCGGCCTGCGCTTCCACCCCAGCGTGAACCTGTCGGTCATCAAGTTCCTGGGCTTTGAGCAGATCTTCAGATCGGCAGAGC
>ENA-OPDW01001478-OPDW01001478.1-human-gut-metagenome-genome-assembly--contig:-NODE-1478-length-13108-cov-2.254271_pt1 | contig 13108 bp, 8 predicted proteins | sample MGYA00241264_ERZ501508 | MGnify/ENA primary metagenome ERZ501508 (study PRJEB25962, sample SAMEA2042575) | human gut metagenome | biome: human gut; feature: human-associated habitat; material: faeces...
GTCAATCGGCTTGCCCAGAGCCATCACATTGGTGAGCAGCCAGTAAAGAATATAGGCAATCACAATGCCCACGAGAATCAGCAGCTTCTGCAGGAATCCTCGAAGGTAAACCGCGACAAAACCCATGACCAGGACCGCTGCAGCCGCATACCACTGCTCAAAGTTGGTGGCACCCATGCCTTTAACGGCAACCGGAGCTAGGTTCAAACCGATCGTCATCACAATGGCGCCGGTCACAACCGGAGGCATCAGACGTTCAATCCAGCCCACGCCGGTCCACATTACGATAAGACCCACAATTGCGTATACCACGCCGCAGGCAATCACACCGCCCATAGCGATCGGTATGTTGGGGTTAGGCCCTGTACCGGCATATCCTGTGGCCGCGATGACCACGCCGATAAAAGCAAAGCTCGAGCCCAAGTAACTCGGAACTCGACCGCCGACAATTAAGAAGAATAAAAGCGTTCCGACGCCGCTCATGAAGATCGCGACATTGGGATCCAAACCCATAATCAACGGCGCGAGCACCGTGGAACCGAACATGATGACGACGTGTTGGATGCCCATTGCCAGGGTTTGGCCAAGAGGGAGTGTTTCATCAGGCGCAATTGTGCCTTCCGTCTTGACTTTCCAACGTGGAAAGTAGTTTTGTGTCATTTGGAGCGTATCTAGGAATTAATCCTGATAATTCTAGTAGCTCATTTAGTTAAATTTCGTTCACAAACCCTCACTTTTTCATTCGTTGACATTTGAATCTCCATCCTTTGATCTACAATTCTCGGCTACAGATAAGTATAGGATTCTGAACAAAATGGCTTTGTTAAGTCCGCAGGCACAGAAACAAGTAAGAAGACGAAGAACCTTCGCAATCATCTCTCACCCTGACGCGGGTAAAACCACATTAACGGAAAAGCTTCTGCTTTTCGGCGGAGCGATTCAGATGGCCGGAGCCGTGAAAGGCAGAAAGGCGGGCCGTCATGCAACCAGTGACTGGATGGAAGTTGAAAAGCAGCGCGGTATTTCCGTCACAAGCTCGGTGATGCAGTTTGAATACAACGATCATGTCATCAACTTACTGGATACCCCGGGACACGAAGACTTCTCGGAAGACACCTACCGCGTCTTAACGGCGGTGGACTGCGCCGTCATGGTCATCGATGCCGCCAAGGGCGTGGAAGCACAAACCATCAAACTGCTCGAAGTCTGCCGTATGCGCAAGACTCCGATCATTACGTTCATCAACAAACTCGACCGAGAAGTTCAGGATCCGATTGATTTGCTCGGCGAGATTGAAAATGTTCTGAAGATCGACTGTGCTCCGATCACCTGGCCTGTCGGCATGGGCAAAACATTCCGCGGTGTCTTTTCCCTGCTCGATAATCGCATGAAGCGCTTCACGCCGGGCGGAGAAAAGCTCTCCGACGACGTTGAAGTAATCGAAGGACTCGACAATCCTCGCCTCGACGAACTCTTCCCGCTGGAAATGGATTATGTTCGCGAAAGCATCGAACTGATTCAAGGCGCCAGTGAGCCGTTCTCTCTTGAACGATTCTTGGAAGGCTCTCAGACGCCGGTATTCTTCGGTTCCGGTGTCAATAACTTCGGCGTTGAGGACGTGCTGAATGCCCTGGTGAATTGGGCCCCGACACCTCAGCCTCGCGACGCAGGAAAACGGATGGTAGAACCCGATGAGGCCAAGTTCTCCGGCTTTGTGTTCAAGATTCAGGCCAACATGGATCCGAAGCACCGCGACCGTATCGCATTCTTCCGCGTCTGCTCCGGCGAATACCAGCCGGGTATGAAAGTATTCCATGTCCGCGAAGGCAAAGAGATGAAGATCCCGAACGCCCTCACCTTCATGGCCAACGACCGCGTGCTGATGACCGATGCCGTTGCCGGCGACATCATCGGTATCTACAACCACGGTCAGCTCCACATCGGCGATACGCTCACGCAGGGCGAAGTGCTCGGCTTTACCGGCATCCCATACTTCGCTCCGGAACTCTTCCGCAGTGCTCGTCCGAAAGATCCTTTCAAAGCCAAACAGCTTCATAAGGGTCTGAAAGAACTCGGCGAAGAAGGCGCGATTCAGGTCTTTGAAGATGAACTCGGTAACCTTTACCTCGGCGCTGTCGGCCAGCTTCAGTTCGAAATCGTGGCTCAGCGCCTGGCAACGGAATACAACGTTGACGCAATCTACGAAAACACGCCCGTTTCTACGGCTCGCTGGGTGACCTACCCCGATGAGCAAACCCGTAAGGATTTTGAGAAGGAACAGGGAATGCGTTTAGCTAAGGATGCAGACGGCAACACCGTTTACCTTGCCACCAGCATCTACAACCTGCAGACAACGCAGAAACATTGGCCTCAGGTCGCCTTCCACGTTACCCGTGAACACGGCCAAAAACTAAAACACACAGACGTCGATCTCGACATCTAAAGATGAGAGAGCCCGGAAATCCGGGCTCTTCGTTTAGTTGTCTTGCATTGGCGACATAGCGCGACCCATGATTCCGTGTAAATAAGAAATCAGAACGCCGTAGTTAACAATCGGCACGCCTGCCTCGGCGCATTTTCTCTGGCGGCTCAGCATAGCTCGGCGGTTAATCATGCAGGCTCCGCAGTGAATAACAAGTTGGTACGCTGAAACGTCTTCCGGGAAAGAATCTCCCGTATACCATTCATAGTCCAGCTCGCCGCCGACTTTCTTATTCAGCCAAGCCGGAATCTTGACTCTGCCGATATCCTCTGCCTGACAAACATGAGTACAGGCCTCGGCTATCAAAACCTTATCGCCCGGCTTCAAATTCTCCACGGCTTTGGCGCCGGCGGCTAATCCGCTTAAATTGCCCTTTTGACGCGCCATGAGAATAGAAAAAGATGTGAGCGGAATTTCTTTGGGTACAGCGCGATCAGCCTTTGCAAAGACCTGGCTGTCCGTAACCACCAATGCAGGCGGTTCTTTAAGGTTTACAAGCTGCTCGGCGAGCTGATTTTCCTTGACAACAACTGCCTTGGCATTGGCGTCCAAAATATCCCGTATAGCGTGCACCTGGGGAAGAATGATTCGACCCTTGGGTGCCGCTGTGTCAATGGGAACGCAAAGTACGACGGTATCGCCTTCTTTGACAAGATCCCGAAGCATGGGACCGTCTTCGAAAGCTTCCGGTGCTGTTTTGACGATAAGCGAGCGCAGATCATCAATGCCTTTTTTCTCCAGCGCGCTGATTGGGACGACTTTTTCTCCGAAAACTTTTTCCAAGGCAGCAATCCGCTCGGCAGGATCGGCAACCGTTTCAATCTTGTTGGCTGCGAGGATGTAGGCCGTTCCCAGTTTTTTAAACTCAGAAACTAAGGATCGTTCAAAGTCAGAAACGTCATTGACCGCGTCAATCACAATGACCGCGACATCGGTCTTAGTCATGACTTCTTTAGTTTTGCCGATCCTAAGTTTGCCCAGATCTCCGATATCGTCGATGCCGGCGGTATCAATGATCATCACCGGCCCCAGAGGCAGGATTTCCATCGCTTTAAACACCGGATCTGTGGTCGTGCCGGCAACGTCGCTGACAAGCGCAATGTTTTGTTTGGTCAGCGCGTTGATCACACTCGACTTCCCGGCGTTCCTTCGTCCGAAAATTCCGATATGAACACGCATACCTTTGGGGGTCTGATTCATTTCCGCCATAAAAAATTCCTCTGTTTTCCGTGATTCTACGATGTACAGCCGACAAAAAAGGGAGCCGAAGCCCCCTCTTTTTATTCAGCGGTCAAGGATTATTTTTCAACAACTTTGACGACGTCACGTTTGACCCATGTCGGAGCGTGATGTTCAGCGGCTTCGTAAGAGATGTCGCCGGAACCGATTCTCCAAATGCCCTTGAAATGTTCCATGGACAGGAGAGCCAGAGGAATATGAGCGCATGTAACCATAGCGGTAACAATGAAGCTGCCCCAAACGTGAGTGATGAAGAGCCAGTAGAAAACGGTCTTGCCAAGGAGGGGAGCACCCAACCAAAGCAGCCAGCCGGTAGCGATCAGGTAAACGACAGCTGCGAGGAAAATAAGATAGCTCATCTTCTGGCCGCCGTTGTAACGACCCTGCGGCGGAACTTCAACCGGTCCGAACGGGATCTTGAAGAAACGACGCGGATAACCGCCGAAATTTCTGAACCACATAATAGTGTTTTTGTCCCACTCAAGAAGATTCTTAAGGGTCACGGCAAAACGTTCGGGAGCGAAGAGAACATAGCCCACGAAGTTAAGGGTGAAGAGAGCACCCAGCCAGAGGTGCCAAACCATCATGAGGTTAGCGGTTTCATCGGAAATATCGCCCATCCAATGGCCGAAATAAACGATGGCACCGGTGATGACTAAGGCGTACCAGCAAATTGCATTGATGGAGTGGAAAACCTTGTCGGAAGTGTGGAAGCGCAGAATTCTTGCGCCTTTCATTTCGGGATTAGACATGTTCTGCCTCCGTCATAGCCAGCTGGGAGCGGGGATAGTAATGGGTATGGTTAAGCTTGTACATCTCGCCTTCGACGGGTTTGCCGTTCATGTCTTTGTAGACCTGCCAGCAGACGTCGTTCTGGTGAGAAGAAGTCAGATTGATCTTCTGCAGACGCTTGTCATCTGCATACAGACCGTTCTGTCTGTCGAGAATAACCTTATTGCGGGAAGTGATCAGCTGAGTGATCACAGCGCCGGCGCCGGCAACTAAAACAGCGCAGAGACCGATGACTTTCAAGAAGCCGCGGCGCCCCAACATGGCAGGAACGTCGCGTTCGGTATATTGATATTTACTCATTTCTAATTCCTACCTTGTTAGAGTTTGACAGGAAGCGGAGTTGTCGGAGCAAGCCAGGAAGAACCGGCGCCCTGCAGAGGCTGACCGCCGCCGTTGACGCAGCCGCCCGGGCAGTTCATCACTTCGATGAAGTGCCAGCGATCCTTGTCTTCGTTGATGATCTTCATGACATTCTTCAGATCCTGAAGAGCGCCGTTAACGACAGCAACGCGAAGTTCGAAAATCTTGCCGCCCTGAGCCTTCAAGGGAATAGGCACAGTAGCTTCAACCAAAGAGTTGTTCAGGCCGCGGACGCTGATGATGTCCGGGTTCTTCAGTTCTTCGCCGGCCAGAAGTGCATAGGCCGTACGGAGAGCAGCTTCCATCACGCCGCCGGAGCAGCCGAAGATCGTGCCGGCACCGGTGTATTTTTCGGTCGGCTTAACTTCGTGTGTAGTCGGCATCTTGAGCGGATCGATACCGAGACGACGGAAGACTTCAGCGATGTCACGAGTTGTGAGGCTGTAGTCGATGTCCGGGAAGACGGGAGAGTCTTTCGGAATAACGTTGTGTTCAACGTTCCACTTCCAGGCGTCGATGAATTCAGGACGGCTGGCTTCGAAAATCTTAGCGGTACAAGGAGTAATGGAAACGATGCAGACATCGCGCGGATCCTTGTTCCAAACGTGCTTGGCAGCCCAGGTCTTACCTAAAGCTCCGCCCATCTGAATCGGGCTCTTTGTTGTGGAAACATGGGGAATCGCAGAAGCGAAGTTAATTTCCATGTTTCTGACCCAGCCGGGGCAGCAGCTGGTAAAGTGAGGCAGCGGATGGTGAGCCATCATGTTGACTTCAGGGCTTCTTTCGCCCAGGCACCAGTAGCGAACCTTCTTAATGAATTCCGTACCTTCTTCCAGAATTGTCTGGTCGGCAGTCTGGTTCACGTCGTAAACAGTGAAGCCGGCCTTTTCCAGGGCATTAAGCATCTGATCGGTGCAGAGATCGCCGGGTTTGCCGCCGAATTCTTCAGCTAAAGCAACGCGAACAGCAGGAGAAGGATGAGCGACCACGAATTTCTTCGGATCTTTAAGAGCTGCGATGACGTCGTCGACGAAGCTCATCTGTTCAATGGCGCCGAACGGGCAGGCGCTTAAGCACTGACCGCAGCTGACGCATGCATCGTCGCGAATTTTGTGAATGGCGCCTAAACCGCCGGAAATGGCATCAACCGGGCAGAACTTGCGGCAAGTGTCGCAGCCGACGCAGTTGTCTTTGTTGATGTGGATAATTCCGCGAAGTTCGCCTTTGCGGAAATTTCCCTGAAACGCGGGACCGTCTTCTCCGCGACAGCCTTGAGGCGGTCGGAAGGTAACAACATCCATAGTAGACATTACTCAACTCCAGAGCTTGAAATGGAAATTTAAAGAGACAGTTTCGGATAAAAATATATTTAGTAAATCGCATGCGCGAAGTCCCGAGTCTCCTTACGGAGCGCAGTTTACGATGTTGTTACAGATTTCTCAACGGCCTCTATCCTTTTGTCTTAAGTGAAAACCTCTAAATAATGAGGACAAATGAAAACAGTTGTAAGCATAAGCCCCGTGAATACGGGGCTCGTGAATTTTCTCCTACATGTCGGCTTCTTTAAGTGGTTTCCTTAACTCCGCCCGGATATTATCCATCGCAGAGTAGAAATCCTTCATCATCACGAGGCCGAGCAGCTTGCCTTTATCGGTCACAATAAAGCGATCATGATCTTCCGGATTCTCTTTAATCGCCCCCACAAGTTTCAAGGCAAGAACTTCCTTAAACAACGCACGATCCAGATCAACACCGTGAACGTCCTTAAAGTATTTACGACTGATTCGGCCGGCAAACAGCTGCAGCAGGAGACGATATTGGAGAATGCTGCGTTTGCCGAAGACCTTTCTTCTCTCTACCCCGTTATTTCCCGATCCGATGCGTTCGTTGTAGCGGCGAAGTGAGAAAGTGTTGACGTAAAGCGAGTCGCCCAAGAAACTAAAAGCACCCGAACCGACGCCCAGATATTCATCGTTATCAATGACATACTCATCAAAGCCTTCATTATTGGACTTTCCGAATGCCCAAGAGGAAAGCTGTGTGTACTCTTCTGTCAGCATGTCGAGAATCATGCGGTACTGACCCGCCATCACATCGTGGGGTGCAGCAATAGAGTCTTTAACACTGCGCTTTGTCTGACTCGTCACCATCAGCGGATAAGTCGTAATCTGGCGGGGAGAGAGCTTCAGCAGTGTCTCCAGATCGCGCTGAAGAATTTCATCGGTCTGGCCTCGGAATCCGAAGATCATGTCGACGTTGCAGATCGGGAAAAGTTCCTGCGCTTTTGCAATGTTTTCAAAGACTTCCTGACCGGTTCCGAATTTATCGCGCTCGGTCATTTTCAGAATGCCGTCATCAAAGCTCTGAACGCCGATCGACATGCGGTCCACCAGACCTTCAAGCATGTGAATTTGCGGATCCCCCATGATCTGAGGATCTGTTTCGACAGAGACTTCCTTGATGGAGGGAAACAACTTTTTAGCCAGCTCCAGCGTTTTGGCCAACTCGTCCATCAGCACTGTGGTCGTGCCGCCGCCGACGTACATCGACGTAAAGTCATAACCCATGGCATGAACGGCCTCCATCTCTTTGCGCAGATTCACAAAGTATTCGCGGGCCTTGTATCCTTTGAAAAGGAATCGATGGAAGGTGCAATAGGAACAAAGCGTTTTACAGAAAGGAATATGCGCATACAGCATATATTTATGGCCTTCCTGCGGAAGCGGAAACTTCTCAAGAACACAGCGGTCAAGCGTTAAGTCCCGATCCAGATAGTACTGCATCACCGCTTCGGTACTCTGCAGCATCCACTTCGGCGCAATCGCCTCCGACTTTCCATGCTTGATGTTGCCTTTATAGGCATTGCGAATAGTTTCGGTGGAACGTTCTTCCATTGTTTCTATCAGTGTTATTTTGTAGACAGAAGGTCGATTATACGGAGGTCTCTTTTAGATACGGCTCTTCTTTGCGCCTTTATACATCTCTTCGATCAGGTGTCCGTACCTGGCCTGCATCGGAGAACGCTTAAGCTTCAAGGTCGGCGTGAGAAGTCCGTTATCAATTGTCCACTCGTCCAAAGTGAGCGCAATGTTTTTGGGCACAGCGTAGGCCGGGAATGTGCGGCACGCTTTCTTGACCATTTCCAGCACCTTCTTGCGCACGACAGGTGCATGAATAGATTCCGGGTCCTTCGGATCAGCACCCTGCTCTGCAGCAAATTTTTTCCACAAAGTCGGATCTAAAGAAATCAGCACGGCAATGTAAGGCATTCCGTCGCCGACCGCATAAGTCTGGCGGAAAAGCGGTATCGTTTCCAGTGCACTTTCAATATCTACGGGAGAAATTTTTTCGCCCGTAGAAGTCACCAGAATCTCTTTGATTCTTCCGACAATCTTCAGACGACCTTCTCCATCATAGGCTCCCTGGTCTCCCGTCTTCAGCCAGCCGTCTTCAGTAAAGGCATTCTTCGTATCTTTTTCCCGATTCCAGTAGCCTTTCATGACGAGGTCGCCCTTGATCTGAATTTCTTCCCGCTCACCTAGTCGAATCGACACATCTTTCAGAGCACGGCCGACAGTGGCCGGATCGTTATCGGTCACATTATTCCCGCTGATGATCGGGGATGTCTCGGTCATGCCGTAGCCTTGAATGACCGGAAGGCCCAGTCCGCAGAAAACCTTAGCAGCCTCAGGGTTAAGAGAAGCACCGCCGCTGATGGCCACACGCAGCCTTCCGCCGAACTGGGACTTCAGTTTTTCCGATATCTGCTTGCCGACCGTCGCATTGACCAAACCGTCAAACACCGAACCTTGGGATCCGGCCGCCCTTATCGAATTTTTTCTGCAGAAATTCTGCCATCCTGCGTTAACGGCCATATGGAACAACGCCGCCTGGATTTTGCCTTTCTTGGCAAGCGCGTCATTCAGCTTGGCGTAGATACGCTCATAGACTCTCGGGACAGAAATCAAAACATTGGGCTTCGCAATCTTGAAGTCTTCTGCAAGGTATTGGAGAGAGCGGTTAAATACAATTGTTGAACCTGTCGCTAACGCCAGATAATAACCTGCCGTTCTTTCAAACATGTGAGACAGCGGAAGGAACGAAAGGAATATGTCGCCTATCTCCGGCTTAACATGAGCGAGAGTTGAACGGACGTTGCTTGTGATGTTTTTATGAGTGAGCATCACGCCTTTGGGCTTACCGGTCGTCCCCGATGTATAAACAATGCAAGCCAAATCGTCGACCTTAGGCTGCTCGGGCAGAAGAATGTCTTTGGGCGCTCCCATGAGCCATTCTTTTACTCCTTGAGTGAGCCCTGTCGCTTCTGTCAGCTCTTCTGTGATAATGACTTTTTTAATCGCAGAAAGGTCAAACCCGGCCTCCTGGATTTTTTCCCATTTGGACTTCTTGTCCGTCACCAAAACGGATGCACCGCAGTCTTGGAGAATGAAAGCGCTCGAGGCAGGGGTGTCAATCGCGTGAAGAGGAACCGGCACGAGAGAGTTGGCCATGGCCGCCTGATCGAAACATACGGCGTTCACACCGTTGGGCAGAAGCATCGCGACACGGTCTCCCCTGTTCAGCCCCAAATCAGCAAACGCTCTCTGCCAATTTTTTACTTTCTCGCCAAGCTCTTTGTACGTAACTGAGACCCACTCTTTTGTTGCCCGATTAAATTCTCTCAGTGCTTCGTCCGACGGTCCTTTCAGAACACGATTCTGAAAGAAATCACAAAGTGTGCTTAAGCTGTTGAGTGCCTCAGCTCGTTGTTCTTTCGTTTCAGTCAACTCTCTCTCCACATAAATATCCCATAGTACTTTCAGCGTAAAGCTGAAATTCTATTGAAAACGATCGAAATTTTAGGTGTTTTCACTAATGAAAAAGCCTTCGCCGGTTAGGAACGAAGGCTTTGAACTTCTGCGATTAAATCAAGGCATAACGCGGGCTTCCCAGCCGCTGGTGCACTCCGTCACGTAAGGATAAAAATTCTTACTGGCCTGGCACCAGTACATCGTCTTACCCGGAATCGCTGCTGAGGTGACGACAGGAGCCGTCACAACCGGAGCTGCGACTACAGGCGCGGTGACAACCGGCGCCGTCACCACCGGGGCGGTATACGTCGGAAGCGTATAAGTCGGAGCGGCGTACGTCGGCGCTACATAGGAAGGCGCCACATATGTCGGAGCTGTATAGGTCGGGGTCGTGGCGTTTGTGATCGCATTGGCCAATCCCATGCCTAGGCCGAGCACCAGTGTTCCGCCAAGGACGTCTCTTCCGAAATCGTGCCATCGATTATGGTGATGATAACGCGGCGGAGGCGGGCCGCCCCAGCCGGGCCCTCGGAAACCGGGTCCGGGTCCGAATCCCGGTCCTCCGGACGGAGGTCCGGGAGGACGGGCGTCAACAGCTGTACAAACAGCCAGACCTAAAGCTGCTAAGCAGGCTGCAGTTCTTATTAATTTCATTCTCATCGCAAGAACCTCTCAATTGTGTTCTTACGTTTATTTTGACTGCTTAGAAATCCTTTGGGAAGACTTTTAATCGCCCAAAAAAACTAATTTGCAAGCGATTGTTTTTCTTCCAGCTCTTCCCACAAGGCGTACTTCTCTTCGAGCTCTTTAGAAATTTTCTGCATCTCATCGCCGTCAGCCCGAATTTGCTCGGGCGCTTTGCTGCCGTAGGACGGCTGCTGCATGAGCTCTACAAGTTCATTCTGACGATTTTCCAATGCCTCTATCTGTCCGGGGAGTTCCTGGAGGAGTTTATTTTCTTTGTAGCTGAGACCGGGCTTTGCGTTCCGACGCCTCGTCTTCTGCGACTTATCGACTTGAGCTGCAGCCTCTGCTGCGGCAGCTGTCTCCGCGGCTTTCTGCTCTTCTTTTTCTCTCTTGTCCCGCCACTTGAGCCATTCCTCATAGCCGCCGACATAAGAGGTCCAAACACCGTCTTTATCCGGAGCAATCGTTAACGTCGCGACGTTATCCATAAACGAGCGGTCGTGTGTCACCAATAAAACCGTTCCCGGATATTCCGCCAGCGTCGCCTCAAGCATTTCGATTGATTCGATGTCCAAATCGTTAGTCGGTTCGTCCATCACGAGCAAATTGGCCGGCTTTGCGAAAAGTTTTGCCAGCAGCAGGCGATTCCTTTCTCCGCCCGACAGGCTGGATACCTTCACGTTGACACGATGCGGCGGAAACAGGAATTCGCCAAGGTATCCGATCACGTGCTTTCGGACGCCGCCGACTTCTACCCAGTCAGAGCCGGGAGAGACGGTTTCCTGCAGCGTCTTGGTCGGGTCAAGCTCGCTGCGCAGCTGATCGAAATAGGCAATTTGCAGATTCGTCCCTAGTTTCACGGTACCGGAGTCCGGCTGCATCTGCCCCAAAATAATTTTAATCAGCGTGCTCTTACCGACGCCGTTAGGACCGAGCAAGCCCAGCTTGTCACCGCGCATCACGCGAAGCGTTAAATCTTTAATCAGGCAGCGGTCGCCGAAACTCTTACTGACACCCACGAGCTCGGCCACGACTTTGCCGCTTCTCTCTCCGGCGTCCAAGTTAAGATCGATTTTGCCGATCCGATCTCGTCTTTGCTCACGTTCAATACGCATTTGCTCCAGACGTCTGACGCGACCCTCGTTTCGTGTGCGGCGCGCCTCGATGCCGCGGCGAATCCAGGCTTCTTCCTGAGTCCAAACCTTATCAAAATCAGCCCTTGCCTTGTCTTCCGCAGCTAATTCCTCTTCTTTTCTCCGCTGATAGGCTTCAAAAGAGCCCGGATAGCTGCGAACTACGCCGCGATCCAGCTCCCAAATCGTATCGACGATCCGATTAAGAAACGCACGGTCATGAGTAATCGTCACGAAAGAGCGAGACTTTTTGAATTCGTTCAGAATGATATTTTCGAGCTGACGGATCGCGTCAATGTCCAAATGGTTCGTCGGCTCATCTAATAGAAGAAGATCTGCATCCAATGCAAAGAGCCAGAGCGGCCTTCTTCTTCTCACCGCCGGAAGCCTTCTTCAAGTCGAGATTTTCGTCCAGCCCGAATTTATGGAGGAACTCGGACAAGCGGCTTTGAATCTGCCAGCGCATTTTTTCATCCGGCAGTTCATCCAGCTTGCCTCTAAGTACTAACGAATCCATGACGGTCGGCGCTTCCGGAAAGTACGGCTCCTGCTCTACGTAAACGGCATGCAGGCCGTTCTGTGTATGAAGTTCTCCGCCGTCGAGTTTTTCTATGCCTGCAAGAACTTTAAGCAAAGAGCTCTTGCCGGTACCGTTGCGGCCGATCAAACCAATTCTCTGTCCCGGTTCCACCGCGAGGTCAGCATTATCCAGAAGCGGTTTGTCTCCCCAGGCCAGATGGCCCTCCATCATCGTCACAAAACTCATAGACCGGCCTCCTCCGCGCTTTCCGTAAACTGCACTAAATCTTCCTCGGAGGTTTTCCCCGTCTTATTAGGGCTGACGCCTGTTTTTACAAGCTCTCGCTTCACTTTGCTTCCGTTGTCCTTGTCAAAACTTAGGCGTCCGGTTAGTCCATTCGGCACTTCGATGCGGCGAGCCCAGTCGATCCACTTTGTACCTAACTGCCAGGCATCCACACCGACAGAAAACATTTGCAGATCTTCCGGAGAGAGATTTTCTCTGTCACCCTTGTATTGGGCCACCAAAGTACTCGCATTCTCTTCTGCCGGGATTTCTAACGTGATCATGCCGTTTAGGTCGTTCGCCTGTGTTTTAGCGAGCATCGAATCTTTTTGATGCATGGGGTTTGTGTAACTCGTCCCGAAAACCGGAAGCTCCGGCGGCAAATATGGACGAAGCAGACTGGCATTCTGAGCGTTCATGGCAAAAAAGACGCCCCGGAAGGCCTTACCCCGCATTTCCTGACGAAGATAAGCAATTTGATCGGAAGAAATATGGCGCCTTTCTGCTCCTGCCCCTGCTTTGATCAGAGCCGCCTCCATGGCTCTTGCCAGACGCTCGTCATAAGGATCCTGAGTCGTGAGAATCACAAAATTATTGGCTGCCAGATCGGTCTTTTGAGCAGTGTTTTCCACTGCGATCTTCGCAAGCTGATCGACTTCGCTCTCAGCGGAAATATCGATACTTAAAAATAATTCCGGCGCTGTTTCTCCTGACGGACGATTGATCGCTACGACCGGAAGAGGAAGATAAGGCATTTCAGATATGGTTTGAACAGCATCCCGTGAGACAGGACCGATAG
>ENA-OPDW01001488-OPDW01001488.1-human-gut-metagenome-genome-assembly--contig:-NODE-1488-length-13035-cov-2.904237_pt1 | contig 13035 bp, 10 predicted proteins | sample MGYA00241264_ERZ501508 | MGnify/ENA primary metagenome ERZ501508 (study PRJEB25962, sample SAMEA2042575) | human gut metagenome | biome: human gut; feature: human-associated habitat; material: faeces...
GGCCGCGGACAGCCATATCACTGTCTACAATCAGGATACGTTTCATGGGGGACCTCCTCTCTCTCCTGGGGAAAGGCGGGCGGCAGTGTTTTGGGGCAGTACAAGCAGACACCCCGAACCCGCCTGTTAGCGCGGGGGAAGAAAAATCCGATAAACGATGGGAAACCGGACCTGTCAGGACCAGGATTCCCAGATTTGCGGGCAGTAGCCCACAGTGGCCTGTTTTCCGTTGCGGACAATGGGGAGATTAAGCAGCGTGGGATCTTCGTAAAGCTTATCCAGCTTGGCCTGATCCGAAACCAGGTATTCCAGCAGGGTATAATCTGGATGTTTGGGATCTATCATTGCCTCCAGTCCCACCGCTTGCCGTACGCTGGACAATTCTCCGCGGCTCATACCGTACTTCCGCACATCGATGGCCTGAAACTTAATGCGCCGTTCTTTAAACCAGCGCTCCGCCTTTTTGGTATCGAAGCTTTTGGAAGCGCCGAAGATCTGAATATTCATTCATCAACCTCCCATACGGGCAAAAACGGCAAAGTTCGGGAAGATACCGCCACAGCGGTTATTGAAGATGGAGCAGTAAAAGAATAACCGATTTGACGGAGCAAAATGCGGAATTTTTCGCATAATATGCGCCATAAGCATATTTTTTGCCCATACTGTCCAAAGATGGCGAAGTGCGGCGGAGCTAGCTCAAACCGATCTATGGGAGTCCCTCCTTCCGACTGTATATTTTGTAGGAAAAGTATACCATATTTCCAGGGAGGGGACAAGAGGTGGACCAAAATTAACCGGAGAAATGGCCCGATCATGGTCACAATCACAAAGTTTTTGGCAGATCCGCCCTGGGTGGTATACATTTTGGGAGAGTTGTGCTATACTAAAACAACCATTGCAGCGCAGTTCGCAGAAAAAACGGGCGAATGCTGCAGACAGTGTGCCGGAGTTGCGGACAAAAGCGGCTCTGGGTTTGATTGGTGACGCGCTGGCGGTGACAGGACGAAAGGCGCGTACAAAAAGAAAACAGGACGTAAAAGGCGAAAGAATCTCTCACCTCCCGCGGCGAAGCAGGGCCGGGGCAGAGGGACCTTCCGTCTGTTTTCCGTGCGCGGGCACGGTCTTTCGCCATGCGTCCAGAGATACAAAAAGTATTAAAGTTCACTTATATTACAGTAAAGGAGTTATTATGGCTGAAAAACTGAAAATTATTTCTCTGGGCGGTCTCAATGAGATCGGTAAGAACCTGACTGTTTACGAGTATGGCAACGACATTATTGTCGTGGACTGCGGCATGGGCTTCCCGGACGATGACATGTATGGTATCGACGTGGTTATTCCCGATGTCAGCTACCTTATTAAAAATCAGAGCAAGATCCGGGGTATCTTTATCACCCATGGACACGAGGACCACATCGGTGCTCTGCCCTATGTCCTGCGCTCGGTGAATGCCCCCATCTATGCCACCCGCATGAGCGCGGGCCTCATTAAATTAAAGCTAGAGGAGCACCGTCTGCTCTCCAAGACCAAGCTTATTACCTGCGAGGCGGGCAACGTCATCCAGGCGGGCAAATTCTCTGTGGAGTTCATCCACGTCAACCACTCCATTGCCGATGCAGTGGCCTTTGCTATCCGCTGCCCTCTGGGTGTCTGCGTGCATACCGGCGACTTCAAGATCGACGCTACCCCCATCCAGGGCGGCATGATCGACCTGGCCCGTCTGGGCCAGCTGGGCAACGAGGGTGTGCTGGCGCTGTTGGCCGACTCCACCAATGTGGAGCGCCCCGGCTTTACCCGTACCGAGCGCAGTGTAGGCGCCTCCTTTGACGCCCTGTTCCGTGGCTGTGAGGAGCGCATTATCGTCACCACCTTTGCCTCCAACGTGGACCGCATCCAGCAGATCATCGATGTAGCCTCCCGCTATGGCCGGAAGGTAGCGGTCACTGGCCGTTCTATGGAGAATATTATGAAGGTCTCCACGGAACTGGGCTATATGAATATTCCCGACGGAGTCCTGATGGATCTCAACCACATTAAATCTCTGCCGAAGAACAAGGTGTGTATCATTACCACCGGTAGCCAGGGAGAGACCATGTCGGCCCTGAGTCGCATGGCCTTCTCCACCCACCGCCAGGTAGATATCCAGCCCGGCGACCGGATCATTATCTCTGCCTCTGCCATTCCGGGCAATGAGAACTCCATTGGCAACGTCATTAACGAGCTCTACCGCAAGGGCGCGGAGGTCCTCAATGAGCGGGAGCGCGCCCTGCACGTCTCCGGCCACGCCTGCCAGGAGGAGCTGAAGATCATTCACGCTCTGGTCAAGCCCAAGTACTTTATTCCCGTCCACGGCGAGCAGCGTATGCTGCAGATCCACGCCAAGCTGGCCTGTGAAGTGGGCATGGATCCCCGCAACGTGATCATCAGCGACATTGGCCGGGCTATTGAGTTTACTGCCAAGGGCTGCAAGCTGGCTGGTACCGTTACCGCGGGCAAGGTGTTCGTAGATGGTTCCGGCGTAGGCGATGTGGGCAGCGTGGTTCTGCGTGACCGCCGTCATCTGGCCGAGGACGGTATGGTAGTGGTAGTGGCCGCCATGTCCGGGGAGGACGGCGCTCTGGTATCCGGTCCGGATATCATCACCCGTGGCTTTGTATATGTAAAGGAGTCCGAGGGACTGATGGAGGAGCTGCGCCAGGTGGCGTTGGACTCCATTCTCAGCGTAGATATCCGCTACGCCACCGACTGGTCGGCCATCAAGCAGACCATCAAGGGCGACCTGTCCAACTACCTTTATAAAAAGACAAAGCGTTCTCCCATGATCCTGCCTGTGATCATGGAAGTCTAACCTACTTTTTTCGAGAAAAAAGTAGGCAAAAAAGCTTCCTGCGAAACTTCGTTTCGCCTCGGAAAGCCCTCCTGCAAGGAGTTCCTCCGCCCGAAAGCGGAGGAATAAAATGAAATTCCGTCATTTCCGGCGACATGTGCGTCGGAAATGACACATCTCATGAAAGGTGGGCCGACTTTTCCGTAAGGAATCGAGGCTCACCTTTCATGTATCCCCTCTCGAAAAAGTGGCGCAGCCATTTTTTCGAAAAAAAGCCCCTGGGTGTACGCGTACGAGCAACACCCAGGGGCTTTTTGCCATATTTGAAGGGGTATGTCCACCAAAACTTCTACCAATTTGGGCCGATTTTACCCCTCCGCAAAAAAAGCAGGTATAAAACCGGAAAAGCTGGGCACTGTGCCCAAAAGGAAAAATCCTCCAAGAACATTTTCGGGGAAAAAGCCCATGGAAATCCTCAAAAGGCCGTATTATAACAATTCTGACGCAATGTTACGGTTGTGTTACACTTGATCAAAACCCGTTGACGAACCGGGTTCGATGGAGTATGATACGTGTACAGGCAAGGGGAGTTATGCTTTGCGATTTTGGCAAAAAAGTTCGCTTTTTTCCCAAATCCTAAAAGAAAACGCTCCTTCCTGAATAAAAAAGGAGGAATTCCAATGAGAAACCTGAAGCGTGCTCTCAGCCTGCTCCTGTCCTCTACCATGGTTCTTGGTATGCTGGTCATGGGCGGTAGCGCTGCGGGCTACAAGGACGTCGATGATTCCAACGTGAACCAGGAAGCCATCGAGGTCCTGCAGACTGTAGGTATCATGACTGGCGATCAGAACGGGAACTTCAATCCCGATGGCAGCATCACCCGTAACGAGATGGCCGTTGTCATGGCTCACCTGCTGAACCTGGACTACGACTACTATCGTGGTACCAATCCCTTTACTGACGTGCCCGAGTGGGCTGCTCCCTACGTGGCCGCTTGTGCCGCCGAGGGCGTGATTGCCGGTATCGGTAACAACCAGTTCGGCGGTGAGATGAAGGTCACCGCCGCTCAGGCCAGCCTGATGATCATGAAGGCTCTGGGCTACTTCCAGAACGCCGAGGACTTCGGCACTGACTGGCAGGTTGCTACCATCCGCCAGGCTTCCTACATCAATCTGTTTGACAACATCAGCTCCAATGCCGAGAGCGCTCTGACCCGCGCCCAGGTGGCTCAGCTGGTGCTGAATGGCCTGAAGGCCAAGATGGTCGACTTCACTGGCGACAAGGGCATCCAGATCGGCGATGTGACCGTTGGTTACAACGCTGAGTACACCGCCCGCACCAACGCCAACAAGAAGTACAACAGCATCGACACTGGCAAGACCGACATTGCTGGTAACAACCAGTACTACGTCCAGCTGGGTGAGGAGCTGTACAACGGCGACCTGAAGCTGGCTGACGATGAGGCTGACGTGTTCGGCCGTCCTGCTCACACCTGGAGCTTTGACGGTGAGAAGATCGGCACCTATGTCAACTACGACCTGATGGTCGAGGAGTATACCACCTCCGTTTCCGGCAAGGAGCTGTACGATGTCGTGGGCAAGACTGCTTTTGACAAGTATGACTTCTCTGCTTATGTGGACGGCAAGGATGATGACTTCTATAAGCAGATTTCCAAGAACAACAAGGATGACGTTGACGAGACCGACAACGGCGCTCTGACTCAGGTGTTCGTGGACTCCGACGCCGAGGAAGTTGTTGTTACTGTTATCAACACCTACCTGGCTAAGGCTAATGCTGACTACAGCGAGAAGAAGGACTCTGTCACCTTCGGCATTTACGAGAATAACAAGTCCACTACTCTGAACAAGACTGTTTCCGGTGAGGACTTCGACATCGCCGACATCAAGAAGGACGACTTCGTTCTGGTGAACTACTCCTATGAGAGCGAGGAAATCGAGGTTATCTCCGATGTGGAGATCCTGTCCAACGTGGAGATCAGTAAGTTCAGCACCAACGGCACCGCCACCTCCGTAACTGTGGACGGCACCAAGTACGACGACTCCAACAAGCTGTTCTACGACGAGAAGGTTCTGGAGCAGTATGCCAATACCAATCTGAAGGACACCACCTTCAACGTGTATCTTGACCAGTACGGCTACATGATCGGCATCGAAGAGGTTGACGGTGTTGACAACTATGTCTTCATCACTGGTGTTGATCCCAACGGCAGCAACCTGACCACCAAGAGCTATGATGCTAACGCCATCTTTGTTGATGGTACCAGCAAGGTCATTGAGGTCAAGAACACCGATGATGTTCGCGACCTGGACAGCCCCGTTGTGAACAAGTGGTTCACCTACACCAAGAACAGCAGCGATGTGTACACCCTGACTGCTGTAACCTATGACCGTGCGGCCGATAGCAAGGACGCTGCCCAGTCTTGGACTAATGCAAGCGAGGTTGCTGAGATTAACGATAAGCACATTTCCCTGAATTCCAAGGACGGCAAGATCTACGGCAACGATGATTCCGTGTACCTGCTGGCTGAGCTGGACAAGGTGAACAAGGGTAATAAGGATTATGCTGTTATTAAGGGAGCTGATGAGGTCGTTACCGGCATCGATAATGTTTCTATTGATGTGTGGAACTACCTGACTGCTGCCAACGATGCCGGCGTTAAGGCTGATGCTAATGGCAAGAACGTTTCCTATGGCACCTATGCCCTGTATGACGATGACAACTATGTGATCGCTGCGGTGGTCGTGGGCGAGAGTGGCAGCAACTCTTCCAAGATTGCTTATGTGAATAGCGACACCCTGAAGGACGAGAGCTATGACAAGACTACCGACGAGTGGACCCGTACCCGCGAGGTCATCATCAACGGTGAGTCCGTCATCCTCCAGGAGGTCCGTGACGACAACGACACCGATCTGAAGGATATGCAGCAGTATGCTTGGTACACCATCAAGTATGATGCTGAGGGCAATGTGAAGGATGTTGAGCTCTACAACAACAAGACCAACAAGAATGTTACCTACTTTGTCGATCTGAATGCAGCTGTCAAGGCCATTGAGAAGGACGAGAAGGATACCATCGTGGTTGAGCTGGGCGCTGCACCCACAACCGGTGTTGGCAAGGAGCTGACCCTGATTGGCAAGACCCTGTACTACGATAAGACTTCTCAGGAGTTAGGCTTACGTATCGCTGAGGATGTGAATGTGGTCCTTGTCCAGACCGTGAAGAATCAGACTACCACCACCTACGAGACCGGTGTGGATGCTCTGTCTTCCATCCTGAAGGATCTGAATGAGAAGGGCAATGCCTTTAACTATGAGTTCAGCGCTGTGATCGAGAATGGCCGTGCTACCAGTATTGTTATCATTGATAACAATAAGGAAGGTGCTGGCCAGGGTCCCGCCGGCGGCCAGGCTACCGATGTTAAGACCGTCGTCATGACTGATGACGGCAAGGTTTCCCTGAAGGGCAAGGATGACAAGGCTATCAACACTCAGGGCTATAGCTATGAGCTGTGGATGCGCGGTCCCAGCCAGGATGCCTTCAACGTGGCTAAGACTGGCAAGTTTCTCACTAACGCTCCTGACTTCCAGCTGACTATGGGTTCTTCCTACTATCTGATTGTTGACGGCGTGAAGTCTGACGTTATCACTGCCACTGCTCCCTAAATTTTAGAAATATATTTCTAAATCATCAGGGAAAATTACCCCCCGGAGTAAATCCGGGGGGTAATTTGTTATTTTTTCCGTTTTAGCCCTACTACCCAATAAGCTTTTGATTTTCCATTCATTTGGTATCGTGCTGAAACATAATTGATTAAGGAAAGTTGATTCCTATTCCAACTGCAAGTGTCGTCGTTAATAAAGTCCTCTGAGGCAATTATGGAATTTGTAATATCGCCTCTTCCCAAATATATAGATTTGTCCCCTACAATGATAAAAATATCGGGAAGGATGGAGAATGTAATCTGGGTAGGCTTGCCCTCTCCATAGGTACCCGTACCCGTGTAGGTAATCAGCTCCATCTGACAGTTGCCTGCCGCGGCTGCCACCGCTGCAATGGCCCCATCCAGAGCGGTGTCCTTGTCCGCCAGAACTTTCAGCGCTTCATCGATCTTTGCTTGATCTTGATTGAATTCCTCCCTCCGTACCTGGTCCGTGGCCTCCCACTGGCATAGGCCGTAGTTTTTTGTGTAATTACTCGCCATAGGTGTTCCTCCTTCAAAAGTAGCGTTCACCTATGGCAGAAATCCGCCTGCAAGTGCATAATCTTATACAAATACTGGTAATTATGCCCCGCCATGCCTGTTTCCATGTGCGGGGCTGCTGTTTTCTTCCAGGAAACTTGTTTGGTAGCACAAATCTCTCCCCTAGAAAGAATTGTGCAAATGCAATAAAAACATTGAAAAGCATATGGAAAGTTTATGGTCAATATGATATAATATCCACAACAAATAGAAAGAAGGTCCTAGCTTTATAACTGGTTATGGTTCAAAAAGGAGGGGCGTAGGATGGGTGGATCCTGGTTCGCGCACGGAGCAGATGAAGTTCGAGAGTTGTCGTTCTTGTTTTGCGGCCGCCAGAATTGTCAACCTGGAGAGGCGGTTGGCCCCGCAGTGCGGGAGCACTATGTGATGCACTATTGCTTGTCGGGACGGGGAGTATACCGGGCTCAGGGAGTAAAGTATGAGATCGGTCCGGGAGATGGATTTTTGATTCTGCCCGGTGAGCTCAGCTCCTATCAGGCAGATTCCCAGCAGCCCTGGAACCATATTTGGGTAGGCTTTACCGGAAGCCGGGCGGCGGACTATCTCAAGTGCTGCGGCTTGGGAAAGGAGCGGCGTACCTTCCAGTGTGCCCAGTCCCAACAGCTGGAGGACTGTGTGCAGGCCATGCTGGGCTTTGATACTGCCGGAGCGGGCAACGAATTGCTGCTGTTGGGAGAACTGTATGTATTTTTGGGTTGGATTGCCCAGTCGGCGCAGAGCTCCGTCCGGCGCAGTCGGGAGACAGCGTCGGAGTATGTGGAGCTGGCCGTGGAGTATATCCGCAACCATTTCCAGGAGGACCTCACGGTGGCTAAGCTGGCCCGGTATGTGGGGCTTAACCGCAGCTATCTGACCACAGTATTCCAAAACACTATCAACATGTCGCCCCAGCAGTATCTGATGCGGTTCCGCATGGAATGGGCAGCCAACATGCTGAGTGAAAACAAACTGACGGTAGGTGAGATCGCACGCTCTTGCGGCTATCCCGATCCCCTTACCTTCTCCAAGGCGTTTAAGCGCACTTTGGGAGTCACCCCCACCCAGTATCGCCGGGAGCATGAAGAACAGCCCTAGAACGGCTTATTGTGCGGGGACAGGTTTTCATTGTCATTTTCCGGAAGAGTCGCTATAATATGAAATATACCCTGCATGAAGGGCCGGCCTCCGCCGGTCCCCCCGCGAGGGAACAGTCCAGACAGGAGGCGCGCCATATGAGCAACTATGTTATTTCCATCAGCCGTGAATTTGGAAGCGGCGGAAGATTGATCGGGAAGAGGTTGGCCGCCCGGCTGGGAATCCCGTGTTATGACCGTACTTTGATCCAGAAGACCTCGGAGAAGAGCGGCCTTTCCCCGGAATTCATTGCTCGGGCAGAAGAACGGGCAAGAAGCCGCTTTCACCTTACCTTTACGCCCATTGGTATCGGAATTCCCACCTACACCCAGCAGGGAGTGCCGGTAAGCCTCCAGGCCTTTTTTGCCCAGGCCGAAGTGATTCGGGAGCTGGCCGACCAGGGACCATGTGTCATTGTGGGCCGCTGTAGCGACTATGTGCTGGGAGAGCGTCCGGAGTGCCTGAAAGTGTTTGTCCATGCGCCCCTGGAGGACCGGGTGGTGCGGTGTGTGGAGGAATACCACATCCCCACCAGCAACATGTCCGAACGGATTCGGGATATGGACCGGGGCCGGTCGAACTACTATAACTACTACACCGGTCACACCTGGGGCGAGATGCGCCGGTATGACCTGACCATCAACTCCAGCGTGACCAGCATTGAGGGAGCGGTGGATCTGATCGCCGCACTGGTTCGTCTGCGTACCGCTCAGGCGGAGATGGCCGAGTGAGTTTTCAGAACTACCAAGGAGAAAAGCATATCCCAAAGGTCCAGATTTCCGGCCAAGCGGGCGGACTGGAACGCTATATCCGCGCGGTAGAGCGAGTAGGAGCGATTCCGGTGCCTGGGATTTGTCCCATACCTGATCCCAGCTGCGATGCTTTGGTGCTGTGCGGCGGAGGCGATATGGACCCGGTCCTGTTTGGACAGGAGAACCGGGGGTCTAATCCACCGGACCGGGAGCGGGACCGGGCGGAGCTGGCTCTGGCGGAGGCTTTCCTTACCTGGGAACGCCCAGTGCTGGGAATTTGCCGGGGGATGCAGGTGCTCAACGTGTTTCTGGGAGGCACTCTGATCCAGGACCTGCAGCCCGCTTGGCGGGTGCGCCACCAGGGAGAGGAAGATGTCTACCACCCGATCCGCTGTCAGCCGGGAAGCCTGCTGGAGCGGCTTCTGGGGCCTAGTCCCGTGGTCAACAGTGCCCACCATCAGGCGGTGGACCGGCCGGGACATGACCTGACAGCCACCGCTTGGGCGCCGGAGGGATTTACAGAAGGAATCGAACATAGCTGCCTGCCTGTGCTGGGGGTGCAGTTTCATCCGGAACGTCTGTCCGGGCTTGGCCGGGGCGAGGGAAGCGCCCTGTTTCAATGGCTCATTTCTTGTATTGAAGCATAAAAATGGAGGAAACCATTTGGTTTCCTCCATTTTTCTTATTTTGCAACCACAATGCGGATGCGTCCGCCGTTGCTTTCTGCCTTATCGTACCAACCGGTAAGGCTCAGTCCCTTTTCCTGGACCCGCTGAGCGGAGGAGAGGTAGTAGGAGCCGTTGCGGTATTCGTAGACCACCACGTTGTCTGCCATGGTGTAGGAGCGGTTGCTGGCGATGAGCTGATTTCCGCTGATGCTGGTGGCAGTCACCTTGGTGAGGTTGTAGATCTTGTCGGGGTTGGTAAGGTCGCCCTTGATCATCACACCGCCGGTGCTGACGGGGAAGCCGGTGGTGATGTTGGGCAGGGTGTAGGTGGTGCCGCCCACATCATACACATAGGTATAATAGTTGATCAGGCCGCCGGAGGGGAGTACATCCATCCGGGTCAGCAGGCCGTAGCTGTAGTTATCGCCGGTAACATCGTTCAGAATCAGACGGTCGATCTCACCGCTGCCGTTCATGGTGTAGTAGCTGACCATATCCTGGGTGAGATTGATGCCGGCCAGGCGGCTGGCAAAGACCCGGGTTCCAGAGTTCTCGTATACGTCCAGAATTTCCACGCTGTCAGCCAGAGGGGTGGAGCCGATTTTGCTGCCATCGCTGCTGACCTTGCCGGAGAGCTTTGCAGCCTGCAGACGCTTGAGGGAGACGGTGCCGTCTGCGGCAATGTTTACTCCTACCAGATCGCCTACCTCGTAGGTGTGGGTGGTGCACTCGTAGTTGTAAGAGTTGCCGTCAGTAGCCAAAAGGGTAATGGTATCGGAGGTGTAGGAGGAGTGATAGCCGTCGGAGTAAGACTCCCGGGTGACCTTGGTGACCACACCGCAGCGCTCCGAGGTGGTGGCAATGGGGTCGGTGACAGCGGCTACCTTGCCCTGACGGCCGAGGAGCAGAGAGACTGTGTCGCCCAGGTCATAGGTGCCCAGATCGGACAGAGCATAGACGGCAGCCGCGCTGTCCAGCTCATAGGAGTGTCCGCCGATGGTCACTGCAGTGGGAGCAGCGGTGTTGGGGGTGATGGCCTGAATGGTGCCCACCACCTTGTCCGAGTAGACCCACAGGGTGCGCATGGACTGGCACCAGTAGACCACATCGTACTCCTGTACCTTGCTCAGGGAGGAGGCTTCGCCATCCCGGGTCACGGTAACGCCCGAGAGGGAGAAGGGAATGGAGGACTGCCAGTTGCCGGTGGCTACCAGGGGACCGTCCATCACGCCGTTGATCAGAGCAACCAGATCCACCTCACCGGCGGCATTGAGGGAGTGTCCCAGAGAATTGATGTACGGAGTGCCGGATTTGGTGTTGGTGGAGAGCATGTTGTAGAAGAGATACATGGCGTCGTAGCGGGTGAGCACGTCGCTGCTGTTCCGGGCTTTGAGCCCCCGGTCCAGCTTCAGGCTGTGGTAGAGAGCCATCTGCGGGGTGGGGTAGGCGCCGGAAAAGTCCTCGTTGCTGTATCCCAGCAGCTGCAGGACAATGGTCACGCCCTCGGCCAGGGTGATCTGATTGGAGGGGCGGAAGGTGCCGTCCGAGTATCCGGTAATAAGCCCGGCAGCCACACCGGCCTCTACAAAGCCAGCCGCCCAATGGGTATAGGGTACGTCAGGGTAGGGGGAGGTGGAAGCCTCTCCCACCTGGTCTCCGTTGGGGGAGGCCTTGACCGCCATAGTGATAAACTCGGCCCGGGTGACGGTGCGGTCCAGCTGCATGTTGCCCTGACTGTCGCCCACCATAATACCCAGGGCGTTGACCACCTGGGTCACCTCCTGCTGGGCAGGGACCGTGGCGGAGCGGGCGCCGGCCGGCAGTACCAGCATCCCCACAAGCAGGGCAGCGGCAGTGCCGGCGGCGAGAATGGATTTTAACTTCATAAGAGGTCTACCTCCTTGTTATTCATAGCGCAGCGCGTCGATGGGGTTGAGCTTGGCGGCCTTGTTGGCGGGCAGGTAGCCAAACAGGATGCCCACGCCCACCGATACGCCAAAGGCCACGGCAATGGCACCCAGAGAGACCACGGCGGTAAACTCTGTGGAGCCAGAGCTCATCATACCATCGATGAGAGTGCCCGCTAGCTTAGCCAGTACGATGCCAAGCACGATGCCGATCAGGCCGCCGATGGCAGAGGTGGTGCCAGCCTCGATGATGAACTGTCCGCGGATGTCCCGGCGCTTGGCGCCCAGGGATTTGCGGATGCCGATTTCCCGGGTGCGCTCCGAGACGGATACCAGCATGATGTTCATGATACCGATGCCGCCTACCAGCAGGGAGATGCCTGCAATGGCCACCAGTACCACCATCATGGTGTCCATCATGGTATTCATCATATCCAGCATCTCAGCCGAGGTGACCACCATGTAGTTGCCGTCCTCGCCGTACACTTTATCCAAAAAGGTTTCGATGATGCCGCGGGAGGCGGTGGCGGTGTCCTTGCTGGTGCCGCTGAACATGTAGTTGTCCATGCTGAAGGACATGACGCCTGCTCCGGCGCCGGCAGTGTCACTGCTCAAGGCGCTGTTAAGCTGCTGGGCGTTGGTGTAGGGGATGATGATCACGTCATCTGCAGAGCTCTTGCGGGACTCCGCGCTCTCGGACAGGATGCCTACAATGGTGTAGTTATAGCCGCTCAGGCCGATGGTCTTGCCCAGCGCATTGCCGTTATAGTACTCCTTGCTGATGTAGGAGCCTATCACGCATACTTTCTGAGAGCGGAGTACGTCCACATACTGAAGGAAGCGTCCCTGCTCCACCGTGAGCGCCCGGATCTCGTCATAATCCTCGCTGACGCCTACCACGCTGTATGGGGTGAAGGTGTTGCCCGGGGTACGGGCGGAGGCGGAAGAGACCGTGATATAGGGGCTGACGGCGGTGAGGTATTTGGGGTTTTTCTCTACCAGGTCATACATGTCGTCCGTGTCTACCTCACGGGAGGAGCCGCTGGACTGAACGGTGACCTGAATAAGGTTGGCGCCCAGCTCGTCAAAGGAGTCGCTCATCAGCTTCTGCATGCCGTCGCCCAGGGAGATGATGATAATAACTGCGGCCACGCCAATGATGATACCCAGCATGGTGAGCAGAGCACGCATCTTGCTGGTGGCCAGAGATTTCAGGGCCAGGAAGAAGGATTGCTTCACACCCATCAGGCGTTCACCTCCTCGTCCAGATCCTCGTCCTCATCCTCGTCCAGTTTGGGCTGGACCACAGCCTGAGGATCGCTGGAGTCGCCGTCGTAGATGATTTTTCCGTCCTGAAGGCGGATAATGCGCTTGGCCCGCACGGCGATGGAGTTGTCGTGGGTAATAAGTACCACGGTGTCGCCTTCCCGGTTGAGCTTTTTCAGGAAGGAGAGGACCTCACGGCTGGTGTGGGAGTCCAGTGCGC
>ENA-OPDW01001491-OPDW01001491.1-human-gut-metagenome-genome-assembly--contig:-NODE-1491-length-13013-cov-18.989273_pt1 | contig 13013 bp, 5 predicted proteins | sample MGYA00241264_ERZ501508 | MGnify/ENA primary metagenome ERZ501508 (study PRJEB25962, sample SAMEA2042575) | human gut metagenome | biome: human gut; feature: human-associated habitat; material: faeces...
CCATCGGCGAAGTTGTAGTCGTTGGTTATGGTCAGCAGAAGAAGGCTTCTGTCGTAGGTTCCATCACCCAGACTACTGGTGAGGTTTTGGAGCGTGCAGCTGGTGTCAGCGACGTTGGTTCAGCCTTGACAGGTAACCTCCCAGGAGTTGTTACAATCCAAGGCAATGGTATGCCTGGTGAGGAGGAACCTCAGATTATCATCCGTGGTTCTAGTTCATGGAACAATTCCGACCCTCTCGTTCTCGTTGATGGTATTGAACGTCCTCTGAGCAGCGTGGACATCTCTTCTGTGGAGAGCATCTCTGTACTGAAGGATGCTTCTGCTACTGCAGTCTATGGTGTGAAGGGAGCCAATGGTGTCATCTTGGTTACCACCAAGCGTGGTCAGGAAGGCAAGGCTAAGATTGACATTGGTTTCAATGCTACGTTGAAAGCTCCTTCTAAGTTGCCTAATAAGTACGACTCTTATGATGCGTTGATGCTTCGCAACCAAGTGGTAGAACGTGAACTGGGCATTTATCCTGAAGGTGTTTCATATCTTCGTCCTCAGTCTTTTATAGACAACTATCGAAACCAGACTACGCAGGAGCAGCGTGAACGTTATGCCAATGTGGATTGGCAGGATGCACTTTTCAAAAAGTCTGCTATGTCCTATAATGCGAACGTGAACGTGAGTGGTGGTACAAAATTCGTTAAGTACTTCGCTTCTGCTGATTTCGTGCATGAGGGTGACCTCTTCCGTGAGTATGACAATGGTCGTAACTACAACTCTGGCTATGGATACAATCGTATCAATGTTCGTAGTAACTTGGACTTTGCCATCACAAGTAGCACTACTTTGAAGGTAAATGTGGCTGGTAGCAATGGCGTAAGAAAAGCTCCTTGGAGTAACATGAGCAATAGTGAGTGGCAGATTGGTCAGCAGTGGGCTGGTGCTTATAACATCGCCCCAGATGTGTTCTTGCCACAATATTCTGACGGCACATGGGGATTCTATCCATCTGCTTCCAATGTAAGTAACTCTGCACAGAATCTTGCTATCGGTGGTACAGCACAGGCTACAACCACTCGTATCAATACAGACTTTACCCTTGAGCAGAAATTGGATTTCATAACCAAAGGCTTGAATTTCCGTGGTACTATCTCTTGGGATAATGTTTTTGTTGAGACAGGACGAGGTATCAATGACTTGAATAATGAAGCCCAGACTAAGTATATTGATCCTGAAACAGGTCAGGTTACTTATGGTAAAGAACTTGAGGGACAGAATAAGTTTGATTGGCAGCAAGGTGTGAACTGGTCAACGGAAGGTGGTTCTGTAGATAATAACCAGACTGTTCGCAACCTCTACTATCAGTTGCAGCTCAACTGGGCTCGCAAGTTTGGACAGCATGATGTGTCTGCCATGGGCTTGTTCTCACGTCAGGAGAATGCACGTGGTAGTGTGATGCCAACTTACCGTGAGGACTGGGCATTCCGTGCTACCTATAGCTATGCAGGTCGTTATAACATCGAGTATAATGGCGCCTATAACGGATCAGAAAAGTTCAGCAAGGACAATCGTTTTGCCTTCTTCAATTCAGGTGCTATCGGATGGACCATTACTGAGGAAAACTTCATGAAGTCTCTTCGTGACAAGCACATCATCGATATGTTGAAGTTCCGTGCTTCCTACGGTGAGATTGGTGATGACAACCTAGGTCCAGACCCATTTGATTCTACTCGTCGCTGGTTGTATATGAGTCAGTGGGCGTATGGCGGCAAGACTACGATGGATCTCGACCATACAGAGAGCATCTATACATGGTATCGACAGAACACTCTTGGAAATGATAATGTGAAATGGGAAACAGTTAAGAAAACCAACTTCGGTATTGATTATGGTTTCTTGGGAGGCTTGATTACTGGTTCTTTGGATTTCTTCTGTGATCGTCGTAATGACATCTTGATTTTCGGCTCCAACCGTTCCGTTCCTTCTTATTTCGGAACGACAGCACCTACTATTAATAAAGGTAAGGTTCGTACTAGTGGTTACGAGTGGGAATTGAAACTTAATAAGGTGTTTGCTAATGGCTTGCGACTCTGGGGTAATTTCAATATGACCCATGCCAAGAATAAGGTAATTTTGAAGGATGATGCCATCCTTACTCCAAATTATCAAAAGGAGGCAGGATTTGCCATGAATCAGTATCACTCTTATATAGATAAGGGCTTTATCAATAATATTGATGATTTGATAGGTTCTCCGGCGCACGACTCCAATGACAATCATCGTTTGGTTGGTGACTATTACATTGTTGATTTCAATGGTGATGGTGTTGTTGATAGCAAGGACTCGGCTCCTGTAGGTTATAGCAGTAGTCCGCAGAACACCTATAATGCTACTATTGGTTTCGAATGGAAGGGGTTCTCTGCTTTCGCTCAGTTCTATGGAGTAACTAATGTGACCCGTGACGTAGGATTGGGAAGTTTTGGTAATAAGCTTGATAATGTTTATGATATTGGTACTTGGTGGAATAAGAATCAAACCAATGCAGAATGTGTCCTCCCTCGTTGGGGTGCCACTGCTTCAAGTTACTCCGATGGTACACAATATATGTATGATGGCTCTTACATTCGTTTGAAGAATGTCGAGATTGCTTATACCTGGACCAAGGGTTGGATTAAGGCATTAGGCGTAAACTACCTCAAGATTTACTTGAATGGTAATAACCTCTGGCTCTGGACTCGTATGCCTGATGACCGTGAGGCAAACCTCGGTGGTGGTGGCTGGTTGGGAGCATACCCTACGGTTCGCCGCTTCAACTTAGGTGTTAAATTCTCATTGTAATTATTAAAAAAATATTCAGATGAAAAATAAGATAAAGACATTATTGTTGACGGGATGCGTCTCGCTGGCTCTCGGTACTTCGCTGAGTTCTTGTCAAGACTACTTGGACAAGGAGCCAGACTCAACAGTTTCTGCAGACGATGCCTTTGCCAATTTCCGTAATTTCCAAGGTTTCGTTGAGGAAATATACAACTGTATCCCTGATAAAGAGAAATGTAACTATTGTCCTTCATGGAACTGGGGTGATGATGAAATCTTCAATCCTGAGGCTGATAATAGAATGACCCATCAGGTTGATTTAGGTAACTTCCGTGCATGGGAATCTACTGGTAACTGGTTAAAGCGTGATGGTGCTTCTACTTCCACTAATAAGTTCGACCACGGTATTTGGAACCATGCGTGGTATTGCATCAGAAAATGTAATCTCGGTTTACAGAATATCGACAAGTTTGTGACTGGAAGTGCTGAAGAGAAAAAACTGATAGAGGGTCAGCTCTATTTCTTCCGTGCATGGTGGCATGAGGAAATGATGCAGTATTTTGGTGGTATGCCTTATGTGGATACTTATCTCGATGCCAATGCCGAGCTGAATTTGCCACGCCTTTCTTATCAGGAATGCGCTGATAAAGCGGCAGCAGATTTCCGCAAGGCTGCCGATTTGTTGCCTATTAATTGGGATAAGACTTCTGCAGGTGCTGCCACACAAGGTAAGAATGATCTTCGCATCAATAAGATCATGGCTCTTGGTTATCTTGGTAAAACCTATCTTTGGGCTGCTAGTCCTTTGATGAAGAATGGTGCGCAGACTGGTGCCAGCAAGAATGGCAAGACTTATGATTATGATCAGGAATATGCTAAGAAGGCAGCTGAGGCTTTTGGTGAACTGCTCTCTCTTGTAGAAGCTGGTCAGACACAATATGCATTGGCAGAGTTTAAGTACAAAGACATCTACAATCATGAGAAATCTGATGATGCCAATAGCTGTTTTTCTGATATATTCTATACCAAGAAGCAGAACTGGAAAATGCCTGGAACGGTTGAAGCTATCTTCCGTGGTCCATCTCCTGATTTTAATGGCTCTAACTGGAACACCTCTAAGGTCTTTGGCCCTAAGGTACAGAAAGTAGTTGCTCATGATAATGTCATTCACCAACCTACGGCCAACCTTGTAGAGGCTTATGGAATGGCTAACGGAGAACCAATCTATTTGGTTGAGAATGGTCAGTATGTACTCAATCCAAAGTCTGGTTTCGACCCTAAGCATCCTTTCAATAATCGTGATCCCCGTTTCTACCACGATATCGTCTTTGATGGTTTTAAGTATTTGAACGGATCACCTGGTCAGTATGCAGATTTACAGTATTGCCAATTATATACGGGTGGTAATATGCGCCCTATAGAAAATGCAAGCCGTACGGGTTATTTCATTCAGAAGTTGGTGCCTCATACTTGTAATGAAGTGGATAAAGATTACGACTGGGGTGCAGCTTTCCACTGCTATTTGCCATATATGCGTCTTGCAGACATATACTTGATGTATGCAGAGGCTTGTGCTGCATTCGGTGGTGCTACTGGCAAGTCTTCAAACTTTGGTAAGACCGCAGAAGATGCAATTAATACACTTCGCGACCGTTGTGGTGCTGGTCATGTTGCTCCAGAATTTGTTGCAGACAACCATAAGTTCATGGACGAGGTCCGTCGTGAGCGTGAGGTAGAACTTTCTTTCGAAGGATTCCGTTTTTGTGACTTGCAGCGTTGGTTGCTTCTGACAGAGGCACCATATAATCAAAAATTCTCACAGGAGTTTGACCGTGTGGAAAGTGCAGACTTCTATAAGAATCATGATCCTAAGGACGCTGAGGTTGCCAATTATCGCAGAGAGTTGATATTGACTCGTAATTTCAATACCAAGCACTATTGGTTCCCATTGCCAATCAAGGAGACTCAGCTCTATCCAGAGTTTAATCAAAATCCTGGCTGGTAAGGTTTAAAATTATAAATTAGTAATACTAAATGAATAATGATAGTATGAATTCAAGATTCAAATCATATAATTATAAGCTTTTTGTAGCAAGTCTCGTGGCTTTGGCTCCTCTTGGTGCCAATGCCAAGACTGCACAGACAAGCGAATCCGATACAGCCAGTGCCGACAAGGAGATGGTTCAGGTGGCTTACCGAAAGGTAGCCAAGGATGACATCTTGGGCGGTGTGTCTGTAGTCGATGTAGAGAACTTGATGAAGAAGAACTACCATACTTATAGCCTCGACAATATGCAAGGTTATGTAGGTGGTTGGAATGGCAATTCTCTCTGGGGTATGGATGCCGACAACGCTGGTTATCTCGTCTTGGTAGATGGTGTGCCTCGTGAAGCTAACAACGTTCAACCAAGTGAGATTGCACAGATTTCTTTCCTCAAGGGTGCGCAGGCTGTGGTGCTCTATGGTAGCAAGGCTGCCAAGGGTGCTGTCGTCATAACCACCAAGCGTGGTCATAATGACGGCTTGAAGGTCGAGGTGCAGGCTAATGCAGGTTTGAATGTAGCAATGTCTTATCCTGAGTATCTTAGCAGTGCAGAGTATATGACTCTCTATAACGAGGCTCGTCGTAATGATGGTCTGTCTGAGCTTTATTCTGCTGAGGACATCTATAATCATGGAGCAGGTTTGAACCCTTATCGTTATCCTAATCTCGATTTCTATTCTTCTGATTATCTCAGAAAGATGAACAGCCGTTATGAGGCTACTGCAGAAATCAGCGGTGGTGGTAAGCGAGCTCATTTCTATAGCAATATCAACTATTATCGCCAGGGCGATTATTTCAAGTTTGGTGAGGCTAAGAATAATAATACCCAGCGCTTCAGCGTTCGTGGTAATGTGGATATAGACATTACTGATGATATTAAGGCTTGGGTCAACTCCAGTGCAACCTTCTATGATTCTCATTCTGCAAAGGGTAATTACTGGGAAGCTGCTTCTACTTGGCGTCCTAATTTCCCACAGAATGCAGCTCCTCTTATCTCCACAGATATGATAGCCCCAAATGCTAAGGCTGCTTGGGACTTGATGAGCGTTGCGAAGTTGGTTGATGGCAAATACTTCCTTGCTGGTACTCAGGCAAACTCCTCTAATGTTTTTGCTGATATCTATTCTGCAGGAAGTAGTAAATTTACTAGTCGTCAATTCCAGTTTGATACGGGTGTCAATATCAACTTGCACAAGGTGTTGAAGGGCTTGTCTTTCGAGACTCATTTCGCAGTCGACTATGCTACCTCTTATAATACTTCTTTCGATAATAGCTATGCTGTTTATATCCCAACATGGGCTAACGTTGATGGCAAGGATATGATTGTCGCATTGAAGAAGGAAGGTGAGGATAAAAAGTCTGGCAACCAGAACATCAGCGGAAGTACAGATAACCAGACCATGTTTTTCTCTGGTCAGTTCAACTACAACAATACTTTCAACAAGGTTCACAATCTGTCGGCAATGTTGATAGCTTCTGGCTTCCAGCAGTCAAAGTCTGGACAGTATCATAAGAACTCTAGTGCCAATCTTGCATTCGATGCTTCTTACAATTATGCCCAGAAGTATTACGCAGATTTTGGATTAGCTGCCATTCACTCTGCCCAGTTGGCTCCAGGTCATCGTGAGGCTCTCTCACCATCACTTTCTTTGGGTTGGAGACTCAAGAATGAGTCTTTCTTGAAGAATTCCAAGGTGGTAGATGACATGATGGTTAGTGTATCAGGTAGTATTATCAATGAGGATATTGATATAGCAAATGGTGACAATCGCTACTATCTCTATCAGAGTATTTGGACTTCTGATTACGGCTATGGATGGTATGATGGATCTAGCGATAAATACACCTATTCAAAAAGAGGTGAGAACAAAGATCTTGATTTTATCAAGCGCAAAGAGTTGTCTCTGAATTTCAAGACATCCCTGTGGCAGAAATTGGTGACATTGGATGCAAGTTTCTTCATCAATTCGATGGAGGGTTATATCATCACTTCGCCAACATTCTATCCATCTCATTTGAATACTGGTTATCCTGCGGCTTCGTTTATGCCTGTACTTAATTACAACAATAATCGTAGAGTTGGATTTGATTTCGCAGCCAACTTCAATAAGAAGGTAGGTGATGTGGATCTCTCACTTGGTGTGACAGGTACTTACTATACAACCAAGGCTACCAAACGAGATGAGAACAACGTAGAGCAGTATCAGAACAGACAAGGAAAGGCACTTGATGGCATTTGGGGCTACAAGAGCGCAGGTCTCTTCCAAAGCGAGGAGGAAATCAAAAATTCTCCAGACCAAAGCTATTTTGGTGGAACAGTTAAACCTGGTGACATCAAGTATGTGGATGTAAATGGTGATAATAAAATTGACCAATACGACCAAGTCTTCTTGGGTAAAGGTGGTTGGTACGGAGCACCATTCACGCTTGGTGTCAATCTTACAGCTAAGTGGAAGAACTTTACCTTCTTCGCTCTTGGTACCGGTAACTTCGGTGCTTGGGGAGTCAAGAATAATTCTTATTGGTGGGTAAAGGGCGATAGCAAATATTCTGCTGTAGTTCGTAACCGATGGACAGAGGAAACCAAAGAGACTGCAACCTATCCTCGTTTGACATCTCTTGATGGTAACAACAACTTCCAGACATCAGACTTCTGGATGTACAAGACAGATGCATTCCGCTTGGCTAAGGTCCAGATAACTTACGACTTGCCTAGTACTTTGTTCCAAAAGACATGGCTTAAGGGGTTGTCGGCATACGTAAGCGGAGCTAACTTGCTTACCATTTCAGGAGAGCGCGAAGTCTTAGAGATGAACGTTGGGTCTGCGCCTCAGACACGCTATTATAATATAGGTGTAAAGGCAACATTCTAATCATTTTAAAATGTAGAAAGAAATGAAAGTAAAAAATATATTTATATTAGCAGCAATGTCGCTTACTTTGGCTTCTTGCTCAGATCTTTTCGAGCCTGCAGATGAAAACAACCGTGGCTTGGATGAGATTTACAATGAGCCAACATACGCTCAGGGACTATTGGGATATGGTTATTCGATGCTTCCTTACAATACCAAGAGTGTTACTGATGTTGCTACAGATGACGCTGTAAGCAATGACTTGACAAATGGCTATCTCAAGATGGCTACAGGTTCTTGGACTGCTAATAGCGATCCTATGTCTAGATGGACAAGTGGTCGTGCTAGTATCCAATATCTTAATATCTTCCTTCAGGAGGTAGATAAGGTAAACTGGGCAAAGGACGAGAATGCCCGTAAGATGTATTGTGATAGCCGTAAAGGTGAAGCTTATGCTTTGAGAGCTCTCAACTTGTATTATCTTTTGATGAATCATGGTGGATGGACAGCCGATGGCAAATTGCTTGGCGTTCCTAATTTGACAGTACCAGAGACTTCTACTGATGATTTCAACAAGCCACGTAATACATTCCAAGAGTGCTTGGATCAAATCTATAGCGATTTGGACGAGGCTGCCAAGCTTCTCCCTCTTGATTACAATGATTTGACTGATGATAACGCTGTTCCTGCCAAGTATAAGGAAATCGGAGTAAAGACCGCAGGAGACTACAACCGTGTGTTTGGTTCCATTATGCGTGGTCGTATCAGCGGTCGTATCGCTGAGGCTATTCGCTCACAGGTATCTTTGCTTGCAGCTAGTCCTGCTTTCTCTGATGGTACAAACGTGGATTATGCTAAGGCTGCTGACGATGCAGCTACCGTTCTTGACCGTATCAATGGTGTGAATGGTTTGTCTAAAACAGGTAATAATTGGTTTATGCAAACCAAGGAAATCGATGCGCTCGGCTCAGGTGCTTGTCCTGCTGAAATTCTTTGGCGTGGCAGTCGTACCAATGGTGCTGATGACTGGGATCTTGGTCTGAACCAAGAGTCTGATAATTTCCCTCCGTCTCTTTATGGTAAGGGTAGAATCAACCCAACTCAGAATCTGGTCGATGCATTCCCTGCTGTAAATGGTTATCCTATCACCGATGATCGTTCAGAGTATGATAAGTCGAATCCTTACAGCAATCGAGATCCTCGTCTTGACCTTTATATCATTCATGATGGTAGTCAATATAAGGGAAAGACCATTCATACAGACATTACGACGGCTAATAACAATGATGGTTTGAATAAGATTTCCAATTCTACTCGTACAGGCTATTACATGAAAAAGCTGTTGCGTGAGGATTGTAATCCTGACCCTAATTCAAAGAATGCTCAGTATCATTATCCTGTGTATATTCGCTATACTGAGATATTCCTCGATTACGCTGAGGCTGCCAACGAGGCTTGGGGACCAAAGGGTAAGGGATCTCACAACTACTCAGCTTACGATGTAATCAAGGCAATCCGTGAGCGTGCCGGAATTGGCGAGTTTGGCGAGGATCCATACTTGGATGAGTGCGCTGGTAGCAAAGAGAAAATGCGTGAGTTGATTCGCAACGAACGTCGTTTGGAACTTTGTTTTGAAAATAAGCGCTTTAGTGACCTTCGCCGTTGGAAAGCTCCTCTAAATGAGGCTGCGCGTGGTGTAGAAATCACTTCAGAGGCTGGTGTTCCATCATACAAAGAAATGAAGGTTGAGGATCGCAGCTATAAAGATTACATGTATTACGGTCCTATACCACAGAGCGAAATATTGAAGTGGAGCAACTTGCAGCAGAATAAGGGCTGGGAAGTAAAAAATAACGACTAATATTTAAAATGATGAAAACAATGAAGATAAGCAAATATTTGTCCATGGCTGCATTGGGAATCTTGGCTTTAGGCTTTAACTCTTGTGAGAATGGCAACCAAGAATTTCCTGATTATGAGGGCGGTACTACTGTATATTATCCTTATCAGTATATCGAACGTTCTGTAGTTTTAGGCAATGATGAGAATCGCGATAATACGGATGATAACAATCATGTATTGTATATCGTATCTACAATGGGTGGAGCATATAATGGAAAAAACATCACATTGAATGTAGATGTTGATAATTCATTGTGTGACAATCTGTATTTTGAGGATGGAGTCACTCCTGTAAAGCCAATGCCTAGCAATTATTATACAATTCCTACCAAGACGGTTGCGTATAATGGGAAATTGCAGGGACGTCTTCAGGTTAAGTTGGAGGATGCTTTTTTTGCTGACCCAGATTGTGCAAAGAATACATATGTAATCCCAGTTCGCATCAAGGATATGGTGGGAGCCGATTCTATTCTTTCGGGTTCTCCTATCGTTGCAGGTACAACTCCTGTTCGTACTGATGCTTCAGCTTGGTTTATTGTTCCTAAGGATTATATCCTTTATTGCGTTAAGTTTATGAATCCATGGGATGGCTTTTATTTCCGTAGAGGAACTGACAAGATTACAGTGAATGGACAAACTCATGAGGTAAAGCGTGAAGGTGCAACTATTGAAAAGGATGAAGTGAGTCGAATTACAACCAAGAGTTTGAAGGAATGTAATTTCGAAGTCTCTGTAAATAAAGCTGACGGCTCTAAGGTCACTTGTAACTTGAAACTTACGTTCGATGATAATGGTAATTGTACCGTTACTTCTGATACAGAGGGCATGACTGCTTCTGGTACAGGTAAGTTTGTAGAAAAGGGAGCAAAGTTGGCTTGGGGTAACAAGGATCGTGACATCCTGACTCTCAATTACAAGGTTGATTTCGGTTCAGGCATTGTTTTGGAAACATCCGATCAGTTTGTTGCCCAGACTCGTGGTAACACCAATGGTGTTGTTCAATTCAGTCCTCAGTATATCAAGAAGTAATATTCTTGATAGATAAGTGTCATTCTAATAATTTGATTATTATGAAATTGAAAAATATTAATTTAGGTTTAGGCTTGATGGCTCTCTTGGCTTTGTCTTCTTGTGCTGATGACAAGTTCTCGGAGTACAGAACTGATATGACCAAGAGTTTGAAGGAATATCAGTATCTGAATAACTACGAGCCTTTGAAGAAATACGTGGAAGATATGAAAGCTGCCGGCAAGTGCAATCCCGACTTTAAGTTGGGCATTGCGCTCGAAGCAGCCGAATTCAACAAGCAGGGACTTGTATATTGTCTTGCTGGTAGCAATTTCAATGAAATGACTGCTGGTAATGCCATGAAAATGGCTTCTTGTGTGAAAGATGATGGAACCTTTGACTTTAATACTGTTAAGGATTTCGTTACAAATGCACAGGATGCAGGTTTGACCATCTATGGTCATACGCTTGCTTGGCATTCTCAGCAGAACAAGAAGTATCTTAATAAACTTATTGCAGATAAGGAAATTCAGGTAGACCCTAGTCAGAAGGTAGAGAAAACAGATTATCAGCTTGATTGCTCTACACTGACAAAATATGATTGGTCAGGTTCTCCAGAATCAGTAAAAACTGAGTGGAATAAGGATGGGGCTGTTGTTATTACTAATCCTAAACCAATTGCGGATTGGTGGACACTTCAGTACTGGCTGGTAAATGGCATTTCTCTTAATCCGGGTACAACTTATAAGATTACCATCCTTTGCAAGGCAGAAGGAGAAGGTGAATCGTCTGCTCATATCCGCTTTAAGATAGGTAACTGGGATGATAACTTCGAACTCACAAATGGCTTCGAGATTCCTGTAGGTGGTAATTATAAAGAAGTTTCGTTCGAGGTAACTCCTAAAATAGGTAGTAATGGTCTCTTTTTCCAGCACGGAGACTTTGCAGGTAAGATTTATTGGAAGTCTATTAAAATCACTCATTCCGAGGCTCCTGCTATGGAAATCTTCACCGATCAGGTTTCCAATGGTAATCTTGATTCAAGTAAGCCTACATCATGTTTTGTGGTTCGTGAAGCAGGTAAAAAGGATGTAGCTGGTACGCCAGTGGCTGGTGGACCAGAGGGTAAGAACTGCATCGTGGTTCATGCTAATGCCAATGCTAGCACAGAGTGGGACACTCAGTTCTTCATCTATACTCCAAATAAAGCTTGGAGCAAGGACGAACAATATAAGGTTACATTCTGGTACAAGGCTACAAAGCAAATTGGTGCAGATACTCAGTGTCATAACACTCCTGGAGAGTACATGCACTATCAATGCTTGAGCCCTAATCCAACATTCACTACAGAATGGAAAAAGTATGAGTCTACAGGTAAAATTCCAGAGCAGGGTGATGGTATGCATGCTATTGCGTTCAACCTGAACAAGGGGACAGAGAGCACGGCTATTGATTATTACTTTGCAGACATTCACTGGTACACTGTGGAGAAAGGTAATAAGATTCCTCTTACGGACGAAGAGAAGAAGGATACCTTAACTTGGGCAATGGGCAAGTGGATTGATGGTATGATGGAGGCTACTGATGGTTATGTTACATCTTGGGATGTTGTGAACGAGGCCCTTTCTGGTGCCGATAAAGATGGTGATGGCAAGTTCGACTTGCAGTCTGCTAAACGAGGCAACGTTACAGCTGACGATGCAAAGAACAATTTCTACTGGCAGGATTACCTGGGTGACATTGATTATGTTCGCACTGCTGTAGCTGCAGCTCGCAAGAGTTTTGCCGCCCATAATAGTGACCCTGACAAATTGAAACTCTTCATTAATGATTATAACTTGGAGAGCGATTGGGACGACAATGGCAAGTTGAAGAGTTTGATTCAGTGGATTCATGATTGGGAAGCTGATGGTGTTACCAAGATTGATGGTATCGCATCTCAGATGCATATCTCTTGCTATGCTGATCCTAACACTCAGAAAAGTAAGAAAGATCATATCGTCAAGATGTTGGAGTTGATGGCTAAAAGTGGCAAGCTTTGCAAGATTTCTGAACTTGATATGGGTTATGTTGATGCCGCTGGCAATTCCGTAACTTATGATCAGATGACTGAGGAACAACACAAGGAAATGCGTGACCTCTACACCTTCGTTCTCCAGCAGTACTTCAAGATTATCCCTATTGATAAGCAGTATGGCATCACTCAGTGGTGTGCTACAGATTCTCCTAAGGATTCAGGTTGGCGTCCTGGTAATCCTACTGGTCTCTGGGATCTCAACTATCTTCGCAAGCATACCTATGCAGGTTTCGCTGTTGGTCTTGGTGCTCCAGAATATTGGAAGGAAGCCAAGTAATTACTCTAAAAGACATTAGTTTTAGGTTTATCATACAAAGATT
>ENA-OPDW01001493-OPDW01001493.1-human-gut-metagenome-genome-assembly--contig:-NODE-1493-length-13007-cov-2.784512_pt1 | contig 13007 bp, 10 predicted proteins | sample MGYA00241264_ERZ501508 | MGnify/ENA primary metagenome ERZ501508 (study PRJEB25962, sample SAMEA2042575) | human gut metagenome | biome: human gut; feature: human-associated habitat; material: faeces...
CCAAGAAACCGTCAATAAGGCAAAATCAATGACAAGGATTGGAGAAGAAGGATGATTTTATTAGTAGATAATTACGATTCATTTACCTACAATTTAGCACAGTATATCGGAAAATTTGATGAGGTCCAGGTGCTTCGAAATGATGATCCGGACTTGTACCAAGTTGCCCAAGAAGCAGATGCCTTGGTCTTTTCTCCAGGTCCAGGTTGGCCAAAGGATGCGGGCAAGATGGAGGAGATGATCCGAGATTTCACAGGGATCAAACCAATCTTGGGGATTTGCTTGGGACATCAAGCGATTGCGGAAGTTTTTGGAGGGCGCTTGGGATTGGCACCACAGGTCATGCATGGCAAACAAAGCCAGATCCAGCAAGAAGCTCCCTCTCCGCTATATGCGGGTGTCGCAAAAGAAGTTCCAGTCATGCGCTACCATTCGCTGACGATTGAAGACATGCCAGAGGATTTTGTCATTACCTCTCGGACGACGGATGATCAAGCGATTATGGGAATTCAACACCGCAGCTTACCGATTTATGGTTTTCAATACCATCCAGAAAGTATCGGGACGCCAGATGGGCTCAAGACCATCGAAAATTTTGTCAAACTAGTCAAGGAGCGGAAGATGAAACAAGTGCTTGCAAAAGTAGCGGAAGGAATGGATCTAACCAGTGCAGAGTTAGAAGCGGCCATGGAGGAAGTCGTTGCTGGTCGTGCTTCAGAAGCACAGGTGATGGCCCTTCTTCTAGGTCTCAAAATGAAGGGAGAAACGGTTGAAGAGCGGACGGCTATTGCAAAAGTGATGCAGGCCTATGCCGTCGCTATTCCTACAGAAGTTCAAGGAGCGATGGACAATTGTGGAACGGGGGGAGATCGTTCCTATAGTTTCAATATTTCAACAACAGCTGCCTTCGTCCTTGCTGGTGGTGGCATCAAGATGGCGAAACACGGAAATCGTTCGATCTCTTCTAAATCTGGTTCTGCGGATGTGCTAGAAGCGCTAGGGATTAACCTTGATTTGGGTCCAGAAGACTTGGGACGAGTGTTTGAAAAGGCGGGAATTGTCTTCCTATTTGCCAAAAATCTGCATCCTGGCATGCGCTATATTATGCCCGCTCGCTTGGCGCTAGGGGTTCCAACGGTGATGAACTTAACCGGTCCTCTTATCAATCCGATTCCTCTAGAAACCCAGCTATTGGGAACCAGTCGTCCGGATATGCTGGGAAGTACAGCGGAGATTCTAAAGAATTTGGGAAGGAAACGCGCAGTGGTGGTGAGTGGTCCACAAGGTTTGGATGAGGCAGGCCTTGATGGAGAAACCCAGCTCGCTATTCTGGAAAATGGACAAGTTACCTTATCCAGCTTTCAACCAGAAGATATCGGAATGGAGCGCATCGAAATTGATCAAGTACGAGGTGGAGACGCCAAACGCAATGCGGAAATTTTGCTCAGTGTCTTGAAGAATGAAGCGAGTCCCTTCTTAGAGGTGACGGTCTTAAATGCAGGCCTTGGTTTTTATGCCAACGGCAAGGTAGATTCTATCAAGGAGGGAATTGCCTTGGCACGTGAAGTGATTGCCAGTGGGGCTGCCCTTGAGAAATTGAGATTATTACAGGAGTATCAAAAATGAGTCAAGAATTCTTGCCAAAGATTCTAAAGGAAAAGGCGCGTGAAGTGGCTGCGATGAAAGAAGAGGAGCTCCAACCTTTGCGCGAGACCTACCGCCTGTATGATTACCTAAAGAGTCATCCAGAAAAGCTTCAGGTCATTGCGGAAGTGAAAAAGGCTAGCCCGAGTCTGGGAGATATTCATGTCGATGTGGATATCGTCGCGCAGGCTAAGACTTACGAAGAAAATGGGGCCGTGATGATTTCTGTCTTGACTGATGAAGTGTTTTTCAAGGGCAGTATCGAGTATCTCCGGGAAATATCTAGTCAGGTGCGCATTCCCACCCTCAACAAAGATTTCATTGTGGATGAAAAGCAAATAATTCGGGCGCGAAACGCAGGGGCGACCGTGATCTTGTTGATTGTTGCAGCCTTATCAGAGACTCGTCTGAAAGAGCTCTATGAGTTTGCGACCCATCTTGGCCTGGAGGTCTTGGTGGAGACCCATAATCTGACAGAACTAGAGGTCGCTCACCGGATTGGGGCTCAGATCATCGGGGTCAATAATCGCAACTTGGTGACCTTTGAGACAGACCTCCATACTAGCCTTGAATTGGCGACCAGTTTTGAACAAGAACCGGTTTACATCTCTGAGTCTGCTATTTTCACAGCAGCAGATGCGCGCGTGCTGGCTCCTTATTTTAATGGCATTCTCGTTGGGACAGCCCTCATGAAGGCAGACAATGTGGCTGAAAAAGTAAAGGAGTTGCAGATTGACAAAGGTTAAAATTTGCGGGCTGTCCACTCCAGAAGCTGTCCAGACAGCTGTTGAAGCTGGTGCGGACTACATTGGTTTTGTCTTTGCACCAAGCAAACGGCAAGTGACGCTGGAGCAAGCCCGGGAGTTGGCCACAGGGATTCCAAAGGGGGTTCAAAAAGTCGGTGTTTTTGTATCGCCACAAAGAGAAGAAGTGGAGCAAGCTTGCCAAGTTGTGGGCTTGGACCTGATACAAGTGCATGGACCGATGGATGAAACCATCTTGCAAGAGTTTCCCCAACAAACGATTCGCGCTGTTCAAGTGGGGAAAGATACAGCTCTTTCTGAGACCAGTGCCGATTATCTGCTCTTTGATGCTCCTGTAGCAGGAAGTGGAGAGACTTTTAACTGGCAAGAACTCGAAAGTCAAAACGTTACAAAGCCCTTCTTTATTGCAGGAGGCTTGACGGTAGATAATGTAGCAGATGCTATTCGCTTCTTTCATCCTTATGCGGTGGATGTATCCAGTGGGGTCGAGACAAATGGAATAAAAGATCAAGAAAAGATAAAACGATTTATAGAAAGGGTCAAGCATGGCATATAAACAACCAGATAAAAACGGATTTTACGGGCGGTTCGGGGGACGATTTGTCCCTGAAACCTTGATGACAGCAGTTTTAGAATTAGAAGAAGCCTACAGAGAAAGTCAAGCAGATCCTTCTTTTCAAGCAGAATTGGATCAGCTTCTGAAACAATATGTCGGTCGGGAAACACCGCTCTATTATGCTAAAAATCTTACCAAGTATGTCGGTGGAGCCAAGATCTTTCTTAAAAGAGAAGACCTCAACCACACAGGGGCTCATAAAATTAATAATGCCCTAGGACAAGTTTTATTGGCACATCGGATGGGCAAAAAGAAGATCATCGCAGAAACAGGGGCTGGTCAGCACGGTGTTGCAACGGCAACGGCTGCTGCTTTATTTGATATGGAATGTACCATCTACATGGGAGAAGAAGATGTCAAACGCCAAGCACTTAATGTCTTTCGGATGGAATTGTTGGGCGCCAAGGTTCGATCAGTAACAGATGGGTCGCGTGTTCTCAAGGATGCGGTCAATGCTGCCCTTAGAGCCTGGGTAGCAAATGTGGAGGATACCCACTATATCATGGGTTCTGCTCTAGGACCTCACCCATTCCCAGAAATTGTCCGTGATTTTCAAAGTGTCATTGGCCGAGAAGCCAAACGCCAATTTGCAGAGCAAAATGATGGTGCATTACCAGATGCAGTCTTAGCCTGTGTAGGAGGCGGATCGAACGCCATTGGCCTCTTTTATCCTTTTGTCGAGGATACCTCTGTTGCCATGTATGGGGCGGAAGCTGCTGGCCTTGGGGTGGATACAGACCAGCATGCAGCAACCTTGACCAAGGGGCGTCCGGGAGTCCTTCACGGTGCCTTGATGGATGTTTTACAGGATGCCCATGGACAGATTTTAGAAGCCTTCTCGATTTCAGCAGGTCTCGATTACCCAGGAATTGGGCCAGAGCATTCTTATTTCCATGAAATCAAGCGGGCAACCTATGTGCCAGTGACAGACAAAGAAGCCCTAGAAGCCTTTCAATTGCTTTCGAAAGTAGAAGGAATCATTCCAGCCCTGGAATCGAGCCATGCTATCGCCTATGCGGTGAAATTGGCCAAGGAAATGGGGCCTGAAAAATCTATGATCGTTTGCTTATCAGGTCGTGGGGATAAAGATGTGGTACAAGTCAAAGACCGCCTAGAACAAGAGAGAGGAGAGTAAGATGGGAAAGACCTTAACAGAGCATTTACAAAAGCTGAAAGACCAGCAGCAAGGGATCTTTGTTCCTTATATCATGGCAGGAGATCATGAAAAAGGCTTGGAAGGTTTGCAGGAAACCATCCAATTTTTGGAGGAGCTTGGTGTCTCAGCCATTGAAGTTGGCATTCCTTTTTCAGATCCGGTGGCAGATGGCCCTGTGATTGAAGAGGCAGGATTACGCAGTTTAGCCCATGGGACGACGACAGAGGGTCTGGTGCAAACGATCCAGCGTCTGGAGACAAGTGTTCCTTTGGTCATCATGACCTATTTCAACCCCTTGTTCCAATATGGGCTTAAAAACTTCTTTAGAGATGTAGAAGGAACAGCGGTCAAGGGAGTGATTATTCCGGATCTTCCTCATGAGCATGCGGATCTGGTAGAGCCTCTATTAGTGGATAAAGACATCGCTTTGGTGCCACTAGTGAGCCTAACCACAGGAATCGAGCGCCAAAAGAAATTGATCCAAGATGCAGAAGGATTTATCTATGCCGTTGCTGTCAATGGAGTGACGGGGAAAGCTGGTAGCTATCGAGATGATTTGGATCACCATTTGGCCCAATTACATGAAATAGCGTCTATTCCTGTTTTAACAGGTTTTGGAGTTTCCAGCATGGAGGATGTTCACCGTTTCAACAAGGTCTCAGATGGGGTTATTGTGGGGTCTAAAATCGTTAAGGCTCTCCACCAAGGGGAGACAGACGCCATCGCTCGTTTTATTTCTCAAGCAGTGAAGGGCTAGAAGGTTCATTCCATTCATCATCAGCTTGATTCTCCTAGATCAAGCTCTTTGTCTACTATTTTAAACATTCCCCTCGTTTGTCTTTACAAACGAGGCTTTCTCGTTACAATAGAGGTAGTAACAAGAAAAGAGGAGAAGAGAATGATAAGCCTTGAAGAGATTGATCAAGTTGTCCAGTCAGGTCCTTTTGAACCAAGCTGGGACTCTCTTAGCCATCAAGTCTGTCCGGATTGGTATCGAGATGCCAAATTTGGAATGTTTATCCACTGGGGCGTCTACAGTGTACCTGCCTTTGGTTCGGAATGGTATTCGCGAAATATGTATATCCAAGGGAATCCTTGTTATGACTATCATCGAGAGCGTTTTGGAGACCAGGCCAGCTTTGGCTACAAGGATCTCATTCCTCTTTTTACAGCCGATCGATTTGATCCGGCATCTTGGCTGGATCTCTTTCAAAAAGCGGGAGCCCAGTATCTTTTTCCAGTTGCGGAGCACCACGATGGTTTTCAGATGTATGCCTCTACTCTCTCGCCTTATAATAGCTTAGAAATGGGGCCGAGACGAGATGTCTTAGGAGAGCTGAGGAAGGAAGCAGAAAAACGTGGCCTGCACTTCTGTACGTCCTCTCACCGGGCAGAACACCAGTTTTTCTTTTCACATGGCAAGGAATTCACTAGTGACATTCCGCAAGAAGTCCCAAGAGACAGTCTTTATTGGCCAGCGGAGCCAGAGCCCAAGGATCATTTTGATCTGACTTCCAAGCCTTATCCAAGCAAAGAATTCTTGGAAGATTGGCTTTTGCGAACCTGTGAACTGGTGCGGGACTACCAACCAGAGCTCCTATATTTTGACTGGTGGATCCAGCATGAGAGTTTCCGTCCCTACTTGATGCGCTTTTTGGCTTATTATTACAATCTAGCAGCACAAGAGGATCGCAAGGTGGCTGTTTGTTACAAACAGGATGCCCTCCCTTTCGGTTCAGGAATCGTTGAGATGGAGCGGGGAGGATACGGAGAGACGCAAGCCTTTCCGTGGCAAATGGATACCGCGATTGCCCGTAATTCTTGGTGCTATACCCAGGATCTAGCCTACAAGAGCAGTAAGGAATTGCTACAAAATTTAGTTGATGTTGTGGCAAAAAATGGCAATCTTCTGCTCAATATTGGACCCAAGGCAGATGGCACGATCCCTGAGCAAGACCAAGACATCCTCACAGAGATCGGGGACTGGCTGGTGGTAAATGGAGAAGCCATTTATCAGAGTCGGCCTTGGCGGGTGTCATCAGACGGACCGACCGAGGCCCAGGAAGGTTCCTTCTCAGATGGGCAAGCACCACTCTATACCAGCCAAGATTTCCGCTATACCATGCGTGATGGTTTTCTTTATGCTATCCAGCTGGAACCAAGTGGAAGGATAGAAGAGCTGACCTTACCGTCTCTCGCCTATGATCTCAAGCAACCGAGAATTCTTCATGCGCGCATTCAAAAGGTGGAACTCCTTGGAGAAAGTCAGCTCCTTTCTTGGAGCCAAGATGAGACAGGGCTCCATCTTCAGTTACCAGCTTGCAGCAAAAAACAACCGCGTGTTTTTCGCCTCAGCTTTTAGTTTTCTTGAAGCTTTCTATAAGGAATCGTTTAGGTTTCTCTTGTATACTGTACTCATCCAATAAGAAATGAGGTACAGAAAATGAAAATCTCAGTTAATTATCCAAAACGCTTTAAGAAATTGCCACAACAAGGTTCTTGTTACGGCGAATAAACACTTCTCTTCATTTTTCATAAGAAACTCCTAAAGAAGGCTCTACCCGGAAGGGTAGAGTTTTTATGTACCAGAGACCTTGTGATTCGTGGTATAATAGGCCTATGGAAAAAAAGAACAAATTACTACTCATCGACGGGTCTTCCGTCGCTTTTCGTGCCTTTTTCGCACTCTATCATCAAATCGATCGCTTCAAAAATGCCAATGGTCTGCATACCAATGCGGTCTATGGCTTTAATCTCATGTTGAGCCATCTCTTGGAGCGCATCCAACCAACCCATGTCCTCGTTGCTTTTGATGCAGGAAAGACGACCTTTCGGACGGAGATGTATGCCGACTACAAAGGGGGCCGTGCAAAAACACCAGATGAATTCCGTGAGCAGTTCCCTTTTATTCGCGAGCAACTAGATCATTTGGGGATCCGCCATTATGAGCTAGCCCAGTATGAAGCGGATGATATTATTGGAACGCTAGATAAGATGGCAGAAACTACTTCGGTGCCATGTGAAGTCACCATTGTCTCTGGGGACAAGGATTTGATCCAGCTGACGGATGACAATACGGTGGTTGAAATCTCCAAAAAAGGGGTGGCAGAGTTTGAAGAATTCACTCCAGCCTATCTGAAAGAAAAGATGGGACTGACACCAGAGCAATTTATCGACCTCAAGGCCTTGATGGGAGATAAGTCGGATAATATCCCAGGTGTTACTAAGATCGGAGAAAAGACCGGGATCAAACTACTCCTAGAGTACGGGTCTCTCGATGGTATTTACGAGCATATCGATGAGATGAAGGCTTCTAAGATGAAGGAAAACCTCATCAACGACAAGGAGCAGGCCTATCTGTCTAAGACTCTCGCGACCATTGATACCAATGCGCCCATTGAGATTGGGCTTGACGATATCACCTATACGGGCCCTCATCTAGAAAATCTCGCCAAGTTTTATGAGGAGATGGGCTTCAAGCAACTCCGTCAGGCCTTGGATTTGAGCGGGGAAGCGGCAACTCCTGTAGCTATTGACTATACCGAAGTCGAGCAAGTCACTTCAGAGATGCTCACAGAAGACAGTTTCTTCCATTTTGAGATGTTTGGGGACAATTACCATACGGAACCCATCATCGGTTTCGCATGGGGGACCAAAAGTCAGCTTTACGCAAGTACAGATACTGGTCTTTTACAAACACCGATTTTCAAAGAATTTCTCGAAAAAACGCCCCTCAAGGTCTATGACTTCAAGCGGGCTAAGGTCTTGCTCAGCCACTTGGGCATTACCCTTCAAAATCCCGCGTTTGACAGTCGATTGGCCAAGTATCTCTTGTCGACCGTAGAGGACAATGAAATTTCAACCATTTCGAGTCTCTATAGTCAGATTGCGCTACCGCTGGACGAAGTCGTTTATGGCAAGGGAGCCAAAAAAGCTATCCCAGAAAAGGCAGTCCTATTAGAGCATTTGGCACGGAAAGTCGCTGTTCTACTGGATACCGAAGAGCCTATGATGGAGCAGTTGCAAGCCCATGACCAGCTAGGTTTGCTCTATGATATGGAGCAACCACTAGCAGCTGTTTTGGCCAAGATGGAAATCGCGGGGATCAAGGTAGAGCGCCAGACCCTAGAAGATATGCAGGTGGAAAACGAAGTAGTCTTGGAACGTTTGACCCAAGAAATCTACGAGCTTGCAGGAGAAGAGTTCAACATCAATTCTCCAAAACAATTGGGGGTTATTCTCTTTGAAAAATTGGGACTCCCTCTTGAATATACTAAGAAGACCAAAACCGGCTATTCAACAGCTGTTGATGTCTTGGAACGCCTGGCTCCAATTGCACCGATCGTGTCTAAGATTCTTGAATACCGCCAAATTGCTAAGATCCAGTCGACCTATGTCATCGGTCTTCAAGATTGGATTTTGGAAGATGGGAAGATCCATACCCGCTATGTACAGGATTTGACGCAGACAGGCCGCTTGTCCAGCGTGGATCCCAACCTGCAAAACATTCCTGTCCGTTTGGAGCAAGGTCGTCTTATTCGTAAGGCCTTTGTCCCAGAAGAGGAAAACAGTGTCTTGCTCAGTTCGGACTATTCACAGATCGAATTGCGCGTCTTGGCCCATATTTCGGGAGATGAGCATTTGATTGACGCCTTTAAACATGGGGCAGATATCCATACATCGACTGCGATGCGGGTCTTCAATATTGAAAAACCAGAAGATGTGACGCCGAACGACCGTCGCAATGCAAAAGCAGTAAACTTCGGTGTGGTTTATGGAATTTCCGACTTTGGCCTGTCTAACAACCTAGGGATCAGTCGAAAAGAAGCCAAGGCTTACATTGAGACCTATTTCGAACGCTACCCTGGCATCAAGGACTATATGGAGAGAGTGGTACGGGAAGCGCGTGATAAAGGCTATGTGGAGACCCTCTTCAAGCGTCGTCGGGAGATTCCAGATATCAATTCTCGCAACTTCAATGTTCGAGGCTTTGCGGAGCGGACAGCTATCAACTCACCAATCCAAGGATCGGCAGCAGACATCTTGAAAATTGCCATGATCCACTTGGACCAAGCGCTAGAAGCAGGAGCATACAAGACCAAGATGCTTCTTCAGGTGCACGATGAAATCGTTCTGCAAGTACCAAGTGATGAACTGGCAGCGATCAAAGAACTCGTCAAAGAGACCATGGAATCCGCTATTGAACTTGCAGTACCACTGGAAGCTGATGAGAACGAAGGCAAAACATGGTATGAAGCCAAATAAAATGGAAGTCGTACAAGTACGTCCAGTACCATATAAATTCTTAAGACAAGAAACACAAAAAGGAGATTCTTATGGCTTATTCATTTCGCAATCCCAGTGATGGCATTATCAAACATTACCTAGAAACCAGCAAGATCATCGCTGTAGTTGGATTATCTGACCGTGAAGATACGACCAGTCATCGTGTCAGCAAGGAGATGCAAGAGCGGGGCTATCGGATTATTCCTGTCAACCCCCGCGCAGCTGGTGGCCAGATCCTTGGAGAAACGGTGTACGCTAGCTTACAGGAGATCCCATTCCCAGTAGATATCGTCGATGTATACCGTCGCAGTGAGTTTTTACCAGATGTGGCACGTGATTTTATTGAGACGGATGCGAAAATTTTCTGGGCACAATTGGAGTTGGAAAATCAAGAAGCAGAAGAAATCCTTCGTGGAGCTGGACGGGAAGATATCGTCATGAACCGCTGTATCAAACGGGAACATACCAGACTGATCTTAGGAGACTCCCTATACGGTTTATAAATGATAAACAATTGACATAGAAGAAAACCCCAGCAAGCTGGGGTTTTCTTCTTACTCTTATTCAGTTTCATGGCTTGGATGGCCTGTAAAATGGCGAGGCCCTTGTTTAATCTGCTTGATTTGATCATAAAAGGCAATTTGGCAGTTGATAAAGTAAGGCATGGTATAAAAGCCGATGACATCGCGCGTGAAGTAATTCAAGAAGTACCAACCAACCAAGGTTAGATCGAGCACCAAGCGATTGCTGCGGAACCCTTTCATGGTTTCACGACTTTGGCGAAGGACTCCAAAGGCTCCCTTGTAGTCGCCGTCTCGTAATTGCTCATAGAGGATCAATTCGACCAGGCTAAGACTGTAGTATTGTGGCAGGTAAAAGAGGAGACCAATCAGGCCAAGTATGACACCAGCAGTCATCAGAGGCATTTGTTGCATGAGAGATTGGAATTCAGGACTGGAAGCACTCAGAGTGCTAGGGTTGCCCACCTTATCGTAGATCGCCAAAAATCGAATGCTAGCGTAGGTGCTGATGAGACTCCCCACATAGAGGATGAGTCCCCATAAAAAGAGGACGGCTTGCTTCAAGATCAAGGTGGCAAATACAGAGGTAAAGCGATCTTGTTTAAAGATATCTAACACACGTGTTCGGTGTTCGATCTTGGGATTAATCGTATCTAAATAGCTAAAAGTCGCACCGACCACTAAAATGGAGATGACAAAGGAGACGACGGAAGGAAAGAGCTGTCGCTGGATCATGTAGATACTTGCTTGCTGCAAGGTCATATCCGGTAGTAGATCGACTAGATCTTGCCCACTTAAGAGGAAGTTAGCAAGAATGGTCAACAGGACCGGAGGAGCAAAAAGGATAGCTAAGCCCGGTTGCTGGACTTGCATGGTACGTGCCCGGAGGCGAATCAGTTTAAGGTTCATAGATGACACTCTCTTCATAGTAGTACTTTTTATTATAACATAAGTCCGTGACAGAGCCGGTAAAATTTGGTACAATCGTACAGGTGCTCACAGGAAAACTGTGACAGGAATAAGAAGGCTGGGACTGTTTTTCCCAGTACGGAGGTAACCATGACAGATTCACCGATTCAATATCGATTGATCAAAAAAGAAAAGCATACAGGTGCTCGTCTGGGAGAAATTATCACCCCTCACGGGACCTTCCCAACCCCAATGTTTATGCCTGTAGGGACTCAGGCAACCGTTAAGACCCAATCGCCAGAAGAACTCAAGGAAATGGGTTCCGGAATTATCTTGGCCAACACCTACCATCTCTGGCTTCGTCCCGGGGATGATCTAGTCGCAAAAGCAGGAGGACTGCACCAGTTCATGAACTGGGACCAGCCCATTTTGACAGATAGTGGAGGCTTCCAGGTCTATTCATTAGCGGATACCCGCAACATCACCGAAGAAGGGGTAACCTTTAAAAACCACCTCAACGGCTCGAAGATGTTCCTCTCTCCAGAAAAGGCCATCTTGATCCAAAACAATCTAGGGAGCGACATCATGATGTCCTTTGATGAATGCCCTCAGTTCTATCAGCCCTATGATTATGTGAAAAAATCAATCGAACGGACCAGTCGTTGGGCAGAACGTGGCCTGAAGGCTCACCGTCGTCCTCATGATCAAGGTCTTTTCGGGATTGTTCAAGGGGCTGGATTTGAAGACTTGCGCCGTCAGTCTGCCCAAGATTTGGTCAGCATGGACTTTCCAGGCTATTCTATCGGTGGCTTAGCTGTTGGGGAAAGCCATGAAGAGATGAATGCCGTGCTTGATTTCACAACTCCGCTCTTACCAGAGAACAAGCCACGCTATCTCATGGGAGTAGGAGCTCCAGACAGTCTGATTGATGGCGTTATTCGTGGAGTGGACATGTTTGACTGTGTCTTGCCGACGCGGATTGCGCGAAATGGTACCTGTATGACTAGTCAAGGACGCCTAGTAGTGAAAAATGCGCAATTTGCAGAAGACTTTACACCGCTGGATCCCGAATGTGATTGCTACACTTGTAAGAATTACACCCGAGCTTATCTTCGCCACCTCCTCAAGGCAGATGAGACCTTCGGCATTCGCTTGACTAGCTACCACAACTTGTATTTCTTGATCAACCTCATGAAGCAGGTCCGTCAAGCCATCATGGATGACAATCTCTTAGAATTCCGTGAGCATTTCGTCGAAAAATATGGCTATAACAAATCAGGACGGAATTTCTAGAAATAGATAAATAGGAAGAAAAAAGACTACAGCCATCTGAGAATAATAGGAATAACTGCTAGACGCAGTGGTTGATTGGTATCTTTGTTCGCTTGTTAAGCTCCAAAGATAACCTAATCAACTGTGCGGGGGCGAGACGACGAACAAATTGGATATAAATTTGTTCTGTCTCGCTCCCTTTTTCCTATATAATAGCAACTTTTTTACCACTCTATTTCTTTCGAAAACACTTTCATCAAAAAAACGAAAAAAATCTTCTCAAATCCCTTGCATTGGGCCTTTGTTTGTGTTAAACTACTATGGTGCTGTGAAAAACAGCTATTAGCTTTGATGCAAGAGGTTGCGACACGCTCGGTTGCATTGCCACGCAACGCGCGTCGGTTTTCTTGTGGAGCTAGCCTATTATCTTAAATAGACGAAAAGGAGAAAAAGATGGCAAACAAAAAAATCCGCATCCGTTTGAAAGCGTACGAACACCGTACACTCGACACAGCGGCTGCAAAAATCGTAGAATCAGCTACTCGTACAGGTGCACAAGTTGCGGGTCCAATCCCACTTCCAACTGAGCGTAGCCTCTACACAATCATTCGTGCGACTCACAAATACAAAGATTCTCGCGAACAATTCGAAATGCGTACACACAAACGTTTGATCGATATCATCAACCCAACTCAAAAAACAGTTGACGCTTTGATGAAATTGGATCTTCCAAGTGGTGTAAACGTAGAAATCAAACTTTAATCTAAAGCTTGATCAAGAGCATGAAAAACGCTCGTTAAAAACTTTTTGAATAAAAAACTATAGAAAAGGAACTATTT
>ENA-OPDW01001494-OPDW01001494.1-human-gut-metagenome-genome-assembly--contig:-NODE-1494-length-13005-cov-8.523475_pt1 | contig 13005 bp, 9 predicted proteins | sample MGYA00241264_ERZ501508 | MGnify/ENA primary metagenome ERZ501508 (study PRJEB25962, sample SAMEA2042575) | human gut metagenome | biome: human gut; feature: human-associated habitat; material: faeces...
CTACCTGACCATTCAGGCGGTGCGCAGCCACAGCAATGACGAAAAGGACAACAAGGGCCGCTATGTGCGGCGCGAGACCTTCTCCGGCAGCTGCGCCCGCAGCTTCTATGTGGGCGAGGTGAAGAAGGAGGACATCCACGCAAAGTTCGAGGATGGTGTCCTGCACATCCAGCTGCCCGCTCCTCAGCAGACAAAGGCTCTGCCTGAGAACCCGAATTTGATCGAGATCGAGTAAATGCTGACCGTGTGCGTCAAGGCATAACGTATATAGGATGCCCCCGGAGAGCTGCAATAAGCCCTCCGGGGGCATTTTTTGTGTTCAGGCTTTCGACGACGGAGAGGGGAGAAAGTACCTGTTTTTGCCAGAAAACTTTATTTTTCTACCATTTCGTGGTATCCTTATAAGGCGCACGCAATACAGGCCTGCGGCTGCACTGGCAGCGGCTGCGGACTGCGTGCGGCAAAAAAAGAACGTATAGAAGAAAAAAGGGGGATAAAAGTCATGGGCGAATTTGCCTTTCAGACTTTACGGGAAAGTATCACCTCTGCCATCAGGAGCAAGATCCTTACCGGGGAGCTGCAGCCGGGCGTAAAGCTGGCCGAGCAGAAACTGGCCGAGGAGTTTGGCTCCAGCCGGGCACCCATCCGGGAGGCGCTGCGGCAGCTGGAACAGGAGGGCATGGTCGAGTATTCGCGCAATGTGGGCTGCTCGGTGCGCCGGGTAAAGCCGGAGGACGCCTACGAGATCTACCTGCTGCGGGCAAATCTGGAAATGACGGCACTGCGCTATTTTGATTGCAAATTCCCGGAGGAGGATCTGCGCACCCTGCGCGGCATCTTAGAGGAGATGCGCAATGTCCGGCCGGGGGATCTTTCGCAGATCGTGGAGAACGACAACCGCTTCCATGCGGTCATCGTGCAGCGGGCGGGGCTGCCCAGACTGCTGAAATTCTGGGACGACTTGAACTACGGCAACCTGCTTGTTGGGGCGAACAGCGGCTCCAACCACGAGACGCTGGCGCAGCGGCAGAACGGCATTCACACCAAGCTGTACGAGGCGCTGGCAAGCGGCGACACCGAGGTTGCCTGCCGCGCCGTCTACGCCCACTACATGGAGCCCATGGAGCGGATGCGCAGCGCAAACAGCGCCGCACAGGCAGCGGACGAAGCAGCAAAATAAGGGGAATTTGGCTGACCGTCTAAATTTTGACCAATCATTTTATGGAAATTGCAGATTGTCTACAATCTGCAATTATGCTATACTATCAAAGTGATCGGTCGAGTACTGCTGTATTTTTGGTAAAAATTGCGAAATGTATGCGGAACATCGGCCTTCTTACAGGAACTTCCGCCCTGTGTGGAAAAGAAAGAGAGGAATTGTCCGCATGTCTAACAAAGAAAAAGCCACAAAGATCTCGTGGCTTACCCTTGCCTTCATGGCCTTTTCTACGGTCTGGGGCTTCGGCAACATTACCAACGGCTTTGTGTACTTTAACGGTCCGCAGGTCATCTTCAGCTGGATCTTTATGTTTGTCCTGTACTTCATCCCCTATGCGCTGATGGTGGGTGAGCTGGGCTCTGCCTTTAAAAACGAGGGCGGCGGCGTCAGCTCCTGGCTGCACCAGACCACCAACGCCAAGCTGGCCTACTACGCCGGTTGGACCTACTGGGCCTGCCACATCACCTACATCGCCAGCAAGGGCAGCGGCTTTTTGAAGGCGCTGAGCTGGGCAATTTTTCGCAACGCGGAGACCTACGATTCCTTCCCCACCCGCTACATCCAGCTGGCTACCTTCTGCATCCTGCTGCTGGGCTGCTACATTGCAAGCTTGGGTCTGAACCCTCTGAAAAAGCTGCTGACTGCCGCAGGCACCTGCACCTTCGTCATGTCCCTGCTGTACATCGTGATGATGTTCGCTGCCCCGGCCATCAACCCCACGGCAGAGTACGTCCACGCAAACCTGAGCTTCAGCAGCCTCATCCCCAACTTCAACGTCACCTACTTTACTTCTCTGTCCATTCTGGTGTTCGCTGTGGGTGGCTGCGAGAAGATCTCTCCCTACGTCAATAAGGTCGAGAACCCCAGCAAGGGCTTCCCCCGCGGCATGATCGCGCTGGCCGTCATGGTGGTCACCTGCGCCATTCTGGGCACGCTGGCCATGAGCCGCATGTTCGACCCCGCCATCATCAACGCCAGCGCAGAGAGCTTCAACGCCTATGTCGCCAACAGTTCCTACTGGGCTTTCCAGAAGCTGGGTCAGTACTACCATGTGGGCGATCTGTTCATGATCATCTACGCCCTGTGCAACGTCATCAGCCAGCTCGCCGTGCTGATCTTGAGCATCGACGCACCGCTGCGTATGCTGCTGGATAACGAGCACACCAAGCAGTTCATCCCGCAGGCTCTGCACAAGGTCAACGCCCACGGCGTGCACAGCAACGGCATCAAGATGGTGGCGGTGCTGTCCGGCTCCATCATTCTGGCACAGTCCTTCGTGCCCGGTGCAGCCGCTGTTCTGCGCCAGCTGACCAAGCTGAACTCTGTGTGCATGCCCATGCGCTATCTGTGGGTGTTTGCTGCCTACATCGCCCTGCGCAACGCCTACGATACCATCCCTGCCGAGTACCGCTTTGTCAAGAATCAGGCCGTGGCCAAGTTCTTCGGCGGCTGGTGCTTTGCCGTTACCGCCGTGTGCTGCGTACTGGGTATGTATGATAAGGACCCCTTCACCTTTGCACTGAACGTCATCACCCCCGTGGTGCTGACCGTGCTGGGATTCATTCTGCCCGCCCTTGCAAAGCGCGAGCAGACCGCTGCCAAAAAGTAACCTGAATATGCTTTAAAGGGGCCGGTCAGCACTGACCGGCTCTTTTCTCAGGAAATTAGGAGGTTTATTTTTATGATCGCATCCGAAGTCCGTGAAATGCTGTCCTTCATCGACGGCAACCCCACCGCATACCACACCACCGCCGCTGTGCGGGATATCCTGCTGAAAGCAGGTTTTGCAGAGCTGCTGGAAAGCCGCAAGTGGGCGCTGGAACCCGGCAAGGACTATTTTGTCTGCCGCAACGGTTCCAGCATCATTGCCTTCCGCATGGGCGACCAGCTGGAAAATTACAGCTTCAACGTTGCCGCCGCCCATACGGATTCTCCATGCTTCCGCATCAAGGAGAACGCCGAGATCCACATGGGGCAGAACTACACCAAGCTGAACACCGAGGGCTACGGCGGCATGATCTGCGCCACATGGATGGATCGTCCGCTGTCTGTGGCGGGTCGTGTGCTGGTGCAGGAGAACGGCGCTATCGTATCCCGTCTGGTGGCACTGGACCGCGACCTGCTGATGATCCCCAGCGTGGCCATCCACATGAACCGCGAGGTCAACGATAAGGCTTCCTTCAACAAGCAGGTGGATATGCTGCCTGTGCTGGGCGGTGCCTGCGAGGAGGGCGCGCTGAAAAAGCTGATCGCAGAGGAGCTGAAGGTGTCCGAGGAGCAGATCCTTGGCAGCGATTTGTTCCTCTATGTGCGGGAAAAGGCCACCGTCTGGGGCTGCAACGAGGAGTTCATCTCCTGCGGCCGTCTGGACGACCAGCAGTGCGTTTACGGCATCCTGAAAGGTCTGCTGACCGCCAAGAACGCCCGCTCCATCGGCGTGGCAGCCTTCTTTGATAACGAGGAAGTCGGCTCCGGCACCAAGCAGGGCGCAGCTTCCACCTTCCTGTACGATGTGCTGCACCGCATTGCCCAGAGCCTTGGCGGCAACGATGAGGACTTCCACCGCGCGGTGGCTTCCAGCTTTATGGTCAGCGCCGACAACGCCCACGCCGTGCACCCCAACCACCCGGAGCACACCGATGTGAACAACTGCACCTACATGAACAAGGGCGTGGTCATCAAGACCCACGCAGGTCAGAAGTACACCAGCGATGGCATGAGTGTTGCCGCCGCCCGGGAGCTGGCTGCCCGCGCCGGTGTGCCGCTGCAGTACTTTGCAAACCGCTCCGATAAGGTGGGCGGCAGCACGCTGGGCAATCTGGCCATGGCACAGGTGTCCATGAACTGCGTGGACATCGGCCTGCCCCAGCTGGCAATGCACTCCTGCTACGAGACCGCCGGCGCAGAGGATACCCTCTCGCTCATCAAACTGATGCAGGAGCTGTACAGCAGCCACTTTGAAGAGACTGCTTTCGGCACCCTTTCCATCAGCAAATAAACCGACAAAAGCATAAAAAGGACTGCTGTGCGCTGTTTTGCACGGCAGTCCTTTTTGTGTAAAAGTTGATTTTCCGTGGCCGGTTAAGCCCGGATATAGAAATCCGACGGTAGTTATGGTAAAATAAGGCATCCGGGAGCGCCGGGCGCTCCGCTGCAACATGAAAAATGGAGGTTTTCTATGAAAAAGACCTATCGCTCGCTCTTTTGTCTGCTTGCGGTGCTGCTGCTCAGCGTCAGCGTGCTGCCCTCTGCTTCGGCGCTGTTTTCCAAGAAGCTCTACTATTATGGTGTAGTAGAGGGTATCAGCCGCACCGTAGAAGGCAAGGTGGAGTCCATTCTGGTGACTGCGGAAGAGCAGGAGACCTATCAGATGATCGTTACCGATAGCACCGTCTGGCAGGACCATGACGAAAAGACCACCTCCGACCCCGCTACCCTTGCGGTAGGCGAGCAGATCTGCGTGGTGCACGACCCGGCTGTGATGATGTCGCTGCCGCCGCAGTCGGTGGCGTATACCGTCATCCGCAACTTCCCCGCAGGCACGGATCTGGAGCAGGAAGCCCGGGATGCCGCCTGCCCGGTGAAAAAGTTCTTCGCCGACACCCGCAAGGCCATTTCGGACTGGTTCTACCAGACCATGCCCATCTGAGGGGAATGCTCCTTCTATAACGCAAAAAACTGCTGCCCCGTACCGGATGCAAGAATATCCGGGCAAAGGGGCAGCAGATTTTTTATGCAAGGTCATGCGGTGGTTTGCGACAAAAGCGCTGTATACCGCTATTTATTTTCGGGGGGGGGTAACGCGGAAGCGCTTTACCACCTGTTCCAGTGCGCTGATGTCTACAGGCTTGGACAGATGTTCGTCCATGCCGGCTTCCTTGCTCTTTTGCATATCCTCAAGGAAGGCGTTGGCGGTCATGGCAAGGATGGGGATGATCCTGCCCAGTGGATTTTCGCCATTGCGGATGCGGCGGGTGGCCTCCAGGCCGTCCATCACCGGCATCTGCACGTCCATCAAAATCATGTCATACTCGCCGGGCTTGACGCTGGCAAAGGCATCCACAATCTCCTGACCGTTGGAGCAGATGGTGCAGCTTGCGCCCTTGGATTCCAGCAGCATTTCCAGAATTTCGGCGTTGATGGCGTTATCCTCGGCGCAGAGGAACTTCATGCCGGACAGGGGAGAAGTGGTCTCTTCTTCCTCCGGGAGCGCCTGCGCCTTTTGCACCGTGTCCGCTTCGGTGTCAATGGGAAATTCCAGCACCACCTCAAAGCGGGTGCCCTTACCGGTGGCACTCTCTACGCTGATGGAGCCGCCCATCAGGTCTATGACGCTTTTGGTAATCGCCATACCCAGACCCGTGCCCTGCACCTTGTTGGTGCCGGAGCGCTCCTCCCGGGTAAAGGGGTCGAAAAGGGTCTTTTGGTAGTCCGCGCTCATGCCGATGCCGTCATCCTGCACCACAAAGCGGTACCGGGCGTAGTGCTCGTTCCGGGGCAGCTCTTCCACCTCCAAACGGATGTGCCCACCGGTGGGCGTATACTTGACCGCGTTGGAGAGGATGTTCATCAGCACCTGATTCAGACGGTTGGGGTCTGCCAGCACGTTTTCGTGCTGCAAATTGGTGCTTACCGTAAAGCTCTGACTGCGCTGACCTGCCTGCTGCCGGATGATGCTGTCCAGCTGACTGATCTGCTGGGGCAGATTCATTTTTTCCACATGCAGGGTGGTCTTGCCGCTCTCGATGCGGCTCATATCCAGAATATTGTTGATGATGCCCAGCAGCAGCTGACCGGAGCTTTCCAGCTTGCCCAGATGCTCGGCAAGCTTTTCCGGCTCGTGCAGCTCGTTTTTCATCAGGGCGGTGATGCCGATGATGGCGTTCATGGGGGTGCGGATATCGTGGCTCATGTTGGAGAGAAAGTCCGTCTTGGCTTTGCTGGCACGCTCGGCGGACTGTAACGCCTCGGCGGCAGCATCCTGCGCCCGCCGCATCTCGTCGTTGGCCTGCGTCAGCTGGACGTTATACTGCTCCAGACGGAGGTTCGTCTTTTTTTCAGCCTGCAGCTCCCGCTGCTGCTTTTCCCGCAAAAGGAACCAGCCAGCAATGACTGCCATGATCGAAAACACCGTTGCAAAGCCTACAATAACGACCATGACGATATTGACCAGCTTCTGCGTATTCACGGCCACATATTTTGCCGGAACAAGGAACGCCAGCGTCCACTGGGCGTTTTCCATCTGCTTCAGGGCGTAGTAATACTCAGTTCCGTCCAGCACAGCGTTGGAATAACAGGAGCCTGTGCGGGCAAGCCGCTCCTTTGCTACTGCAAAGGAAGAACCGTGCAGATAGGACATCTGGGAGAGCACGGTGTATACGTTGTGCCCCTTCAACAGCTCGGTATCATTGGCGTTGAACAGCTTGAAACCGTTGTTGTCCAGTACATAGACGCTGTTGTTATTTTCGTAGGCGTCGCAGCGGAAATAATCGTTCAGTTGGGTCATGCTCTGCGAAATACCAAAGTAGCGCAGGGTGATCTCTTTCTCTCCGCTTTGCAGTGTGATGGGGGTGGAGAGCTGTTCCAGAAACACCATCCGGGAGTCGTCCACGGTCAGCGAATTGGAAACATAGCTGACCCGCTGCGGCGCGTTTTCCAGATAGTTCATTTCCCGCAGCAGACCCGTGCGGCCATACTCGGTATAATAACGCCCGGCAGCATCCACGGCAATCAGTTCGATCTGTTTTTCATGGTAATTGGAAAGCTCCGACAGCTTTTTCAGATAGCGGTAGAGATCGGTATCAGTCTCCAGCGGGGGTGTTGTACAAATAATTACACTGCACATCCACCTCGTCCCAGTGGTTGTCGATCACATCCTCCAGACTGTGGAACATCTGGTGGGTGACCTCTTCCATCTGGCTCAGACGCTCGTGGTAGACAAGGTTTTGGATGTAGGTCTGGCTCATGACAAAAAGGGTCAGGATCAACACGATGCTGACAAAGCCGAAGCCCACAAACAGCTTTTTATAGATTTTGTTGTTCACATCCAGTATCTCCTGTCCGTTTTATTCAACTCCATGCGGTGTCTGCCCGGCTGATGGTGGTGTAAGCACCAAAGAAGGTTTTTGCGGCATCCATGCCCACCACGCCGCTGTCTGTCACCGTTGCTTCGGCAGCCAGCTGGTCGCTCACACCGCAGATGGCAACCTGATAGGTCTTGCCCGCCTCCGGCTGCACCGGGCTTACCAGCACATAGGGGTAGCCCTTGCCGTTGCCGTAGGCATCGTAGCCAGAAGCCAGCAGGTCGCTGATCTGCTGCCCGGTCAGGGTGACGGTCTGGATGGTGCGGTTCCAGCCGGTGGGCAGGATGACCGAAAGGTCGTAATCCGTAATGCCCTTGGCGTACAGCTTGGCGGCTACGCCGTGGTGGTTCTGCTCGGTGGGGTTGCCGGGGATCCATGTGCTCAGCGAGACCAGCGCAAGGTCGCTGCCGGTAGCCTGTGCAAAGCAGCGGCCTACCAGCATGGCGCAGTCCTGCTGCGAAAGCTCCTCCGTAACGGTAGTGATGACATCCGGGGTGTTGTTCACCACACTGTCCTGATCCTCGTCCAGCTGACGGATGACATCCTCCATGGTGGCGTTGCCCTTCATGAAGTCCAGCATTTTAAGGCCGGTGGTCACGAAGGTGTTTTCCCAGCCGGAATAGATAAAGGGCGCGGTGTTGCCTGCGTTCAGGGTATCGGCGATGTCGGCATAGTAGGTGCCGTCTGCCTTTGCACCCTTGAAGGGCAACAGGCTGCTTTTCAGCGCCGTTGCGGGCTGCAGAGCGCTGGTGCCTGCAACGGTGGAAAGCACACGCATCACCTTGAGCGCATCTTCCAGCTTCTGGGGGTTCTGTTTCAGCTTTTTATTCAGACCGTAGAAGCGGTTCACATTCAGCACAAAAACGTTCTGGGTGCCGTCCTCGGAAAGATAGGGCATCAGGCCGAATTTATCGGCGTTGCCGTCTGCCTCCACAATGCCGTTGGTGTTTCCGATCAAAAACAGGGTATTCCCCTCGGCCATCCTCTGCAGGGTCACATTGTCGTCAAGAGCATCGCCGGAGTCGTTCAGCATCCCGATGTCCTTCCACTTTTTGACATACGCCATTGCCTGCATCATGCCGGGGGTGTTGCTGACGTTTGCCTTGCCGGAAAGATAATCCTTCTGCCACAGTCTGCCGTCCAGTGTGCCAAGGAAATCGGCATCTGCAATGTTGCACAGATACTGGAAACCGTAGCCCGGGTACTGGATCTGCGGCAGGCAGAGATCGACCCCGGCTTCCTTGGCTTTTGCAGCCAGCACTTCCAGCTCAGCGAAAGAATTGGGCAGCTCCCAGCCGTGTTCTCGCAGCAGGGTCTTGTTGTAGGTGATGCCGTAGCAGTTGTAAACCGAGGGCAGCAGATAGATGGCACCGTTGTCGAACACGTCCTGCAGACGGGACTCCACATAGTTATCCGTAAAATCGTAGCCGGAAAGGTCCAGCAGTTTGTCGGAGACCAGATCGATCTGGGGGTCGTAGTAGGTCAAGGTGCAGACGTCCGGCAGGTCGCCTGCCGCAAACATATTCTGCAAACAGGTGGTGGTGTTATCGCCGCTGTATGGCACGACCTCGATGTTCACTTCCGGGTAAACGCTGTGCACCTGCTCAATAAAGGCTTCTATCTCCTTATAAGGTGCCATAAAGGTGACGGCTTCGTGCGCATCTGCTGTTTTGCTTTCAGCCTTGCCGCCGCCGCAGGCGGTCAGCGCTGCCGTGGCAGCTGCAACGCTGCAAGCCTGCAAAAAGGAGCGGCGGGAGATCTTTTTTATCATATAAATATACTTTCCTCACATTTTCGGAAGGCAGTACTGCGCAAGTGCAGGAGCGCAGTGCTACCTTAGCGATTCTTACACACCCCACAGGAACCCCTACGCTCGCGGCCTGTCCGCACGGGGCATACGCCGATTTTCCCATAAAATAACAATCATATTGTATCATTGTAACAAAAGTGTTTCAAGCTGTTTTTTGAAGGATTTTGCATGGAAAAGGGCGAACAACCGCGTGCTTTGCAGCTGCACGGCATAAAAATACCCCTGACACCGGGGAAGGGTATCAGGGGTTATGGTATTCCGGGCACGCTGTTTTATTGCAGGGGCTCTTTTGCGCGCAGACGCCGAAAGGTGTCCTCTTTTACAAGCTCGATGACCACCGCTGTCAGGGGGATAAAGAAGATAATGCCGATGATGCCAAAAAGCTTTCCGCCGATCATGGCGGCAATAAGGGTGTATAGCGGCGAAAGCCCCACGGATTTGCCCACCACACGGGGATAAATGAACTGGTTTTCAACAAACTGCACGGCAAGGTACACGATCAGGCAGCGCACCGCCAGCACAGGGTCTACCAACAGCACAAGGAACACACTGACCACGCAGGAGATCAGTGCACCCACATAGGGGATGATGGCGCAGATGGCGGTGAGCACGCCCACCAGACTGCCGTAGGGGATCTTGAAAACGGAAAATGCAAGAGCCATCAGAACGCCAAGGATCACTGCCTCGCTGCATTGTCCCGTTAAAAAGTTTGCAAAGGACTGCCGGAACAGCCGGCAGAACTTCAGCACCCCGGCGGCGTGGGCAGGCTTCAGGTAGGCGCACACCAGCGTGCGGGCTTGGTGGCCGAGGCTCTCCGTACTAAGGGACATATAGACGGAGATGATCAGCGCAAACGAGGCGGTGATCGCGATATTCACCGTGGCAGAGACAGCCCCTACCGCATTGACCAGCACCGTGTCGATGCTTGCGGTGACCTTGTGCAGCAGCTGCTCCCAGTTGATGCCCTCCAGCCAGTTCATCAGCCAGCCCATGTCAGCATCCTGTGCGTTGAGATAGGCAGTCCAGCGGGGAATATTGGCCTCGATCTGCACATACAGGCTGTGGAAGGACTGCACCAGCTCCGGGATCAGCAAAGTCAGCGCCAATACCAGCACCAGCACAACGCCCAGCAGGGTGATGAAAAAGCTGAGAAGGTGGATGGCTTTCGCCGAGGGCTGCTTTTTGGCCTTGCCGAACAGGCGGTTCAGCCGCTTTTCCAGACCGGTCATGGGCACGTTGATAAAAAGCGCCAGAATGCCGCCCGCCAGAATGGGCAGTACCAGATCTATCAGCTTTGCGGCAAAGGCCAGAACGTCAGAAAGCCGCAGCAGCGCTACAAAAAGCGTTACCCCTACCACGGTAACGAGCAGAGATTGTTTTGTTTTTGGTTCCATGAAAAAGTTCCTTTCCCGGAAGATTGTGGCAGCAGGCAGCAAAAAGACCGCCCGCCGGCTCTTTTTGGTATTGTAATCGGAAGAAAAGGGCTTGTCAAGACGAGAGAAAGGGAAAGGGGACGTTATAAAAGCAGTTTGCGAGAATGCAAGCGGGAGCTTTTCAGTAGGGAAAAAGCGTGGTATACTTGGCCAGAGCAAATTTAAAAAAATTGAGAGAAACACAGCTTGAAAGGAAATAGATCATGTCGAAAGATGAATATCTGATTACAGATGCGCCGCTGAAAGCGCTGACGGTTTTTGCAATGCCAATGATCCTTGGCAGCTTTTTTCAGCAGGTCTATAACATGGCAGATTCCATCATAGTCGGTCAGTTTGTCGGCTCCTCGGCACTGGCGGCTGTCGGTGCCTGTGCTGCGCTGACCAATGTTTTTATTTGCGTGGCGCTGGGTGCCGGTGTGGGTGCCGGTGTGCTGGTAAGCCGCTATTTTGGCGCTAAAAACTATGGCAAAATGAAAACCATCGTGTCAACGTCCCTGCTCAGCTTTCTGGTTTTGAGCGTTGTCCTTGGCGTTTTTGGCTTTAGCTTTTCCCGTGCTATGATGAGCGGCTTGCAGACCCCCGCCGACATTCTGGAGGATGCGGTGCTGTATCTGCGGGTCTATTTTGTGGGCTTCCCGTTTTTGTTCATGTACAACATTCTTTCCACCATGTTTACCTCCATTGGGGAGTCCAGGATCCCGCTGGGTCTGCTGATCTTTTCCTCCATCCTGAATATTTTTATGGATCTCTGGATGGTGGCGGGGCTTGGCTTGGGCGTGTTTGGCGCAGCCCTTGCCACGTTGATCGCACAGGGCATTTCTGCGGTGTTTTCGTTTTTGATCTTCCTGCACCGGATGCGGCAGTATAAAAGCCCCTTTAAAAGGTTCGACCGGCAGGAGCTGGCTTCCATGCTCCGCATTGCGGTGCCGTCGGTCTTGCAGCAGTCCACCGTGTCCATCGGCATGATGATCGTGCAGGCGGTGGTAAACCCCTTCGGCACACAGGCGCTTGCCGGATATGCAGCAACGATGCGGGTAGAAAATGTTTTCTCGTTGATCTTTGTCTCCATCGGCAATGCGGTCTCGCCGTTTATTTCCCAGAATCTTGGTGCAAAGAAGATCGACCGCCTCAAAAAAGGCTACCACGCTGCACTGGTGCTGGACCTGTGCTTTGCGGTCATTGCCTTTGCGGTCATTGAAACCCTGCACACCCAGATCTCCTCGCTGTTTCTGGGCAAGGACGGAACGGCGCTGGCCTATCAGGTGTCCGGTGATTATATGCGGTGGCTGGGTTACTTCTTCATCTTCATGGGCATCAAGATGGCGACCGATGGCGTGCTGCGCGGGCTTGGTATCATGCGCCCGTTCCTCATTGCCAACATGGTAAACCTTGCCATCCGCCTGTCCGTTGCCCTGATCTGTGCACCGCGCTTTGGTATTGCCTTTGTCTGGCTTGCCGTCCCGGCAGGGTGGCTGGCAAACTTTCTGGTCTCCTATGCGGCGCTCAGAAGATCGTGGCCGACGGAAAATGCAGCGGCACCTCAATGATTTTGTGCAGCGCGAACGGGTGGTGGCCTGCTGGGAAAAGTTCAAGGGGCTTTTCCGTCTGGTGGAGCATTCCTGATGGACACCGCACTGCGGCGTAAAAAATAGCAAAGGGCTGCTGCACAGTGAGATAGCTGTGCGGCAGCCTCTTTTTCTATATGCGCCCCGGTCTGTTACAGCGGTTTACTTTTGGCAGGAGAAATGTTATGATACACCTTAGAAAAAAGCAAGGAGGAGCTACGATGGGCATTGCAGGGAACGAATGGGGTTTTCAGGTGGGCACGTTGCCCAAAGGTGCGCGGGATAAGATCAGCGATGTGCCGGGGGTGACGGTAGGACACTGCACCTTGGCAGACGGCGTGGTGCAGACGGGCGTAACGGCGCTGCTGCCCCACCAAGGGGACGTGTTCCACGAAAAGGTGCTGGCGGCCAGCTATGTCATCAACGGCTTTGGCAAGACCACCGGCCTTGTGCAGATCGACGAGCTGGGCACGCTGGAAACGCCCATCCTGTTTACCAACACCCTCAGCGTGGGCACGGCACAGACCGCGCTGGTAAAGTATATGCTGGAGAAAAACCCCGACATCTGCGAGACCACCGGCAGCGTGAACCCGGTGGTCTGCGAGTGCAACGACTGCGGCCTGAACGACATCCGGGGGCTTCATGTGACCGAGCAGCACGTTTTTGCCGCGCTGGCAGATTGCAAGGCAGATTTTGCCGAGGGTGCCGTAGGTGCCGGGCGGGGGATGCGCTGCCACGGGCTGAAAGGCGGCATCGGCTCCGCCTCACGGGTGGTGGAACTGGACGGAAAACCCTACACCATGGGTGCGCTGGTGCTCTCCAATCACGCGCTGTTCGATGACCTCATCGTGGCGGGCACGCCCATCCACACCCTGCTGAATAACAGCATCCCCCC
>ENA-OPDW01001516-OPDW01001516.1-human-gut-metagenome-genome-assembly--contig:-NODE-1516-length-12898-cov-14.436970_pt1 | contig 12898 bp, 5 predicted proteins | sample MGYA00241264_ERZ501508 | MGnify/ENA primary metagenome ERZ501508 (study PRJEB25962, sample SAMEA2042575) | human gut metagenome | biome: human gut; feature: human-associated habitat; material: faeces...
CCATCGGCGAAGTTGTAGTCGTTGGTTATGGTCAGCAGAAGAAGGCTTCTGTCGTGGGTGCCATCACCCAGACCACAGGAAAAACGCTGGAGCGTGCTGCGGGTATCAGTGATATCGGAGCAGCTCTGACAGGTAACCTTCCTGGCGTTGTTACCACTGCATCCAGTGGTATGCCGGGTGAAGAGGAACCTCAGATTCAGATTCGTGGTGCTTCTTCCTGGAACAACTCTTCTCCTCTCGTGTTGGTGGATGGTATTGAGCGACCAATGTCAAGCGTTGATATGCAGTCTGTGGCTACCATCTCTGTATTGAAGGATGCTTCTGCCACCGCCGTTTATGGTGTGAAGGGTGCGAATGGTGTCATCCTGATTACCACCAAGCGTGGTTCTGAAGGCAAGGCTCAGATTAGCGTTACTGCCAATGCTGTAATGAAGATTCCTTCAAAGTTGCCTGATAAATATGATTCTTACGATGCGCTTATTGCCCGCAACAAGGCTATCGAACATGAGTTGAACATCTCTCCAGGCAGTTTCGACAAGATGGAACCGATGAGTTTCATCGAGAACTATCGCAACCAGACTACACTGGAGCAGCGTGAGCGTTATCCGAACGTAGATTGGCAGGATGTACTCTTCAAGGATTACACCATGTCATACAATGCCAATGTGAATGTATCGGGTGGTACCAAGTTTGTGAAGTACTTTGCAGGTGTGGATTTCGTGAACGAGGGTGACCTTTATAAGGATTTCGGCAATGGTCGTAACTATAGTTCAGGTTATGACTACAATCGTGTGAATGTTCGTTCTAATCTCGACTTCAACATCACAAAGACTACCGTGTTCAAGATGAACCTTGCCGGTTCCAACGGTCAGCGCAAGGCTCCTTGGGTAAATAGTTCTGATGGTTATAGCGATTGGCAGGTCAGCCAGCAATGGGCTGGTGCATATAATATTTCTCCAGATGCTTTCTTGCCTAAGTATAGCGATGGCTCTTGGGGATATTTGCCAGGATCTACTAATGTAACCAACTCTGCCCAGCAGGTTTCTTTGGGTGGTACCATGACTTCTACCACTACTCGCATCACTACTGATTTCGTGTTGGAACAGAAACTTGATTTCATTACCAAGGGACTTTCTGCACGAGGTATGATTTCGTGGGACAATACTTTTGTAGAGAAGAATCGTGGTATTAATGATATGAACCATGATCCTCAGCTGAAGTGGATAGATCCTCATACAGGAGCCGTTTCTTACAAGATGCCATACGAAGCATACGATAAGTTCGATTATGCTATGGGAAACCTGTGGACCGTGAATGGTGGTGAGGTTAACAATAGCCTTACACAGCGCAACCTGAACTATCAGGCTCAGCTCAACTGGGCTCGCAGTTTTGGCAAGCACAGCGTAAGTGCCATGGGACTTTTCGGTCGCCAGGAATATGCAACAGGTTACATGATTCCTTCTTATCGTGAAGACTGGGTGTTCCGTACCACATACGATTGGAACTCTCGTTACTTCTTCGAGTACAATGGTGCTTATAATGGTTCAGAGAAGTTCTCTCCAGACAATCGTTTCGCATTCTTCAGCTCTGGTGCCCTTGGTTGGATGATCTCCGAAGAGCCATTCATGAAGTATCTTCGTGAGCACAAGATTGTGGATATGATGAAACTCCGTGCATCTTATGGTGAAATCGGTGATGATAACGTAGGAGACCGCTTCCTCTATATGACTCAGTGGGCATATGGCGGCAAGACTCAGTTGGGTACGACTGCCAGTGATAAGGAGTCTATTTATACATGGTATCGTGAGTCAGCAGTAGGTAACCCTAACGTACATTGGGAGAAAGTGAAGAAGGTAAACTTCGGTATTGACTATGGATTTTTGGGTGGTTTGATTACTGGTGCTGTGGATTTCTTCCATGATACTCGTTCAGACATTCTGGTTAGTGGTTCAGATCGTTCCATTCCTTCATACTTCGGTCAGACTGCTCCTACAGCCAACTTGGGTAAAGTAACTACCAGCGGTTATGAGTTGGAAGTGAAGTTCAACAAGGTTTTTGCCAACAAGATGCGTCTCTGGGCAAATTTCAATATGACCCATGCTGTAAATGAGGTAAAAATCAAGGATGATGCGGCGTTGCTCCCATCTTACCGCAAGGCTGCAGGTCATGCTATCAACCAGACTTACACCTTCCTTGATAAGGGTATTCTCCAGAACTATGATGATATATATGGTTCTCCGAAGATGGATTCCAACGATGGCCAGCGTCTTCCAGGTGACTACTACATCGTAGATTTCAATGGCGACGGTAAGGTGGATAATGTGAACGATAGAGTTCCTTACGGTTATACCGGTACTCCACAGAACTCCTACAATGCAACAATCGGTTATGAGTACAAGGGCTTCAGCTGTTTCGCTCAGTTCTATGGTGTAACCAACGTAACCCGTGACGTAACCATGATTAGTTTGGTTGACCCAATGCTTGCCAATGTTTATGACCAGGGAACCTGGTGGAGCGACAATCACAACAACTGCGATGTCATCACTCCACGCTTCAACTCCAAACCAATGTCTAATGCGGCTTATTATGGTACTCAGTATCTTTGCGACGGATCATACATCCGCCTGAAGAACGTAGAGATAGCCTATACTTGGAACGGCGGTTGGATCAAGAAGCTCGGTTTGAACAACCTCAAGGTTTACGTAAGTGGTAACAACCTCTGGCTCTGGACCAGAATGCCAGACGACCGAGAGTCAAACTTCTCTAGTAACGGTGGAGCCGTAGGTGCTTACCCTACAATGAAGCGTGTGAACTTCGGTGTCAAGTTTAATCTTTAAACATGCATAACAAATGAAAAATAATTTAGTAAAAATATTTTGTGCGCTGAGCCTCACTTGCGGATTTGCTTCTTGTACAGATTACTTAGATAAGAGCCCTGATACAGATGTGAGTGCAGAACAAGCGTTCAAGAACTTCACCAATTTCCAGGGATATGTGGAGCAAATATACAACTGTATTCCAAGTAAGGAGTCGAATGCGTATTGTACCTCATTCAACTGGGGTGAAGATGAAATCATGAATACTGGCAAGGGAGATGAACATGTGACTGCTCATTTTGATTTAGGCGACTACCGTAACTGGTATAGCAATGGTCAAAGTTTCTTGTACAGACCTTCTTCTGGAAATCCTGGTGAGTACCTTGATCCGACTTCAACCAATAAAATGGCTCATTCTTTGGAGCATGCCTGGTATTGCATTCGTAAGTGCAACATAGGTCTTGCCAATCTTGACCTGATGACCGACTGTACCCAGGAAGAGAAGAACTTCATCAAGGGACAGTTGTTGTTCTTCCGTGCATGGTGGCACGAGGAGTTGATAGCTTTCTTTGGCGGTATGCCATACGTAGACACCGTATTGGATGGTGCATCAGCTTTGACTTTGCCTCGTCTTTCTTATCAGGAGTGCGCATTGAAATGTGCCGAAGATTTTAAGGCTGCTGCAGAGTTACTTCCTAATGATTGGGACAAGACAACTATAGGTAAGAAAACTTTGGGCAAGAATGAACTTCGTATTACAAAAGTTTGCGCTTTGGGCTACTTAGGTAAAGTGTTGCTTTGGGCTTCTTCTCCATTGAATAATATCGGTGCAGAGACGGGAGCTTCCAAGAATGGCGATACCTATAAGTATAATACAGAGCTTGCCACAAAGGCTGCTGATGCTTTGGCAGAGGCTATTGCTCAGGTAAATTCAGGCAAAACTCCATATGCATTGTGTACCTATGACTACTCTGATATTTATAATCATGTAGCAAAGTCTGGTTCTACAAACAACTTTTCTGATATCTTCCGTACTACAGGTAAGAATTGGAAACAACCAGGTTCTACAGAGGCAATCATGCGCGGTCCATATATTGGCGAGAATTCATCAAACTGGAACTTCGCCAAGCTTTGGGGACCTAAGATGGAAAATATCGTAGAACACGATGCTGTGATTCACCAGCCGACAGCCAACTATGTAAACTATTATGGTATGGCTAATGGTCTGCCTTTGAATGATCCTGATTCCGGATTCGATCCAAAGCATCCATTCAAGGATCGTGATCCACGTTTCTATCATGACATCGTCTTCGATGGTTTTAAGTATATCAATACAACCATTGATGCAGTAAAGGAACCAAAGGTTGCAGCATTGCAGTATATACCAATGTATTCTGGTAGTATATTGCGAAGTTCTTCAAGTCAGGGATGCCGCACTGGTTACTATACTCAGAAGCTGGTTCCTCACCAGGCAAATAAGTATGATGGCATGTACAATTGGGGTGGTGCCTTGCAGTGCGACCTTCCTTACATGCGTCTTGCCGACCTCTATCTGATGTATGCTGAGGCTGGTGCTGCCGTTCAGGGAGCCAACTACAAGAGCTCAAAGCTCAACCTCACCGCTGCTGAAGCAATAAATGTGCTTCGCGAGAGAGTAAAAGCTGGTCATGTGGCAGATAAGTTTATGAACGACCAGAAGAAGTTTATGGACGAGGTTCGCCGCGAGCGTGCCGTAGAGCTTGCCTTTGAGGGCTTCCGCTGGAACGACCTTCAGCGCTGGTTGCTTCTCACAGAATATCCTTATAACATCAAAACTTCACAGGAGTTCAAGCGTGTAGGTAATTTCGATTATTCCAAGAACGATCCACGTGATGCCGAGGTGACAGGATGGAGCGAGAAGACCATCGTGACCCGCGACTTCTCAGAGAAACACTATCTCTTGCCACTCAAGGAAAGCGATGTTTATCTGTATCCTGAGTTTGGTCAGAATCCTGGATGGTAATCACCCGGAGATGTGATATATAAAAAGCATAAACTTAGAAATAATCATATTATATATGAAAAATAATAAGAAAACAATATACTCTGCTCTGACAGTGGTTACTGCACTTCTGGCACAGTTGCCTGCTTCGGCTCAGGAATCTGCTGATAGCGCAATGGTTAACGTGGCGTTCAAGAAGGCGTACCAGAGCGATGTGCTCGGTGGTGTGAGCACCGTCAACGTCAGAGAATTGACAGAGAAAAACTATAATACCTACAGCCTTGACAATATGCAGGGTTATGTATCCGGTTATAATGGCAATGGTATGTGGGGTTATTCCAATGCACTCGTCCTCATCGACGGTGTGCCACGTGAAGCCAGTAATGTTCGCCCCGACGAGATTGAGGATATCTCTTTCCTGAAGGGTGCCCAGGCCACAGTACTCTATGGCAGCAAGGCTGCCAATGGCGTGGTTCTCATTACCACCAAGCGTGGTAAGGTTAACGATGGCTTGTCGGTAAAGGTGAATGCCAATACGGGCTGGAACGTAGCCAAGGCTTTTCCAGAATATCTCGGTTCGGCTGAGTACATGAGCCTTTACAATGAGGCTTTCCTGAATGATGGTGGTGATGTAAACAATCTGCCATATTCTGCAGAGACCATCTACAACTATGCATCCGGAAAGAATCCATATCGCTATCCTAGCGTAGACTTCTATTCTTCTGATTACATCAAGAAGGCGTTCAACCGCTCGGAGGTTTCTGCCGAAATAGAAGGTGGCAACCAGAAGGCGCGCTTCTATGCCAACGTGAGTTACTATCGCAACGGTGACAACTTGAACTTCGGCGAGGCTAAGAAGAACTATACCGACCGATTCAATGTAAGAGGTAATGTGGATTTCGCCTTGAGCAGCACCATCAATGCCTACGTAAATGCGAATGCTACCTTCTACGGGGCTAAGTCGGCTAACACTAACAATAGCAGCTACTGGGAGCAGGCTCGCACCTTCCGCCCTAACCGTGTGGCTCCGCTGATTCCTGTGGAAATGATTGACCCTAATGCCAAGTCGGCGCTGACTATGATTGGGGCTACCAGCAATATCATTGATGGCAAGTACTTCCTGGGTGGTTCTTCTGCCGACCTCACCAACGTTTTCGGCGATATTTATGCTTCGGGTACCAATGTCTATCACAGCCGTCAGTTCCAGTTTGATGCAGGTTTGAACTTCGACCTCTCTTCTGTACTCAAGGGCTTGAGTTTCCACACGATGGTAGCCATCGACTATGCTACGGCATACTCAACATCGTTCAACAATTCCTACGCCACCTTCCAGCCTACATGGGCTAACTACAACGGCAAGGATGTTATTGTAGGTTTGAACAACAATGGTACGGTGGACAAGAAATCGGGTGCTCAGAATATCTCTGGTTCTACCGATAACCAGACCATCGCATTCAATGCGCACTTCGATTACAACCGCACCTTCAACGATGTGCACAACGTAAGTGCCATGCTGGTGGCCAACGGTTATCAGCAGAGTAAGTCTGCAGAGTATCATAAGGTGAGCAACGCCAACCTGGGCTTGCAGTTCTCTTATAACTATGATCATAAGTATTATGCCGATTTCGCTCTGGCTACACCTTGGTCTGCCAAGTTGCCATCAGCCAAGCGATTGGGTGTATCTCCATCTGTCACTCTGGGCTGGCGCCTCTCTAAGGAGAAGTTTATGGAGAATTCATTCTTCGATGATCTGACCCTCAGCGCAAGCTACACCGATATGAAGACCGATTTGGGTATCGACGATTACTACATGTATCTCGGAACCTATCAGAGCGGTGGCTGGTGGGATTGGAATGGTGGTTCCGGTCACTCAGCTATGCAGTCTAAGCGTGGTAGCAATGACGAACTCAGCTACCTGCACCGCAAGGAAATTTCTGCCACGGTTCATGCAGAGGTGCTCAACAAGGCTTTGAGTTTCGATGCATCTTACTTCCTCTCTAAGTGGACCAACGGAATTCTGGAGGCTCGCAATCAGGTGCCTAGCTATCTGTTCAGCTACTATCCTGAGTCTTCTTTCGTTCCTTACATTAATTTTAATGAGGACAAGCGCAGCGGTTTCGACTTTGCTGTGAACTACAAGAAGCAGTTTGGTGATTTCGGTTTCGGAGTAGGAGCCAACGTAACTTACTACACCACCGAGGCAACCAAGCGAGATGATTCGCAGTATGCTGATACCTATCAGTATCGCCAGGGTCAGCCACTCGATGCTATCTGGGGTTATGAGTGCCTGGGCTTCTTCCAGGATGAGAATGATATTAAGAACTCTCCAACTCAGATTATCGGCGGAACCATCCGTCCGGGTGACCTGAAGTACAAGGACCAGAACGGCGACAACGTTATCGATAGCAAGGACCAGGTTTACCTGGGCAAGGGTGGCTGGTATGGAACTCCTACCACTATCGGTATGAACCTCACTCTGAAATATAAGGGCTTCACCCTCTTCATGCTCGGCACAGGAAACTTCGGTGCTCATGCCGTGAAGAACTCCACCTACTTCTGGGTAGGCGGTGATGCCAAATATACAGCAGAGATGCGTGGCAGATGGACCAAGGAGACTGCAGCCACAGCCACCTTCCCACGTCTGACCACTGAGGCAGGTACGAACAACTATCAGACATCAGACTTCTGGATGTACTCTACCGACCGCATCGACCTTCAGAAGGTGCAGTTGAGCTACGACTTCCCTAAGGCGATGTTCATGAAGAGTTTCGTACGCGGACTTCAGCTCTTTGTCAACGGCAACAGTCTGCTCACCATAGCCAAGGAGCGCAAACTCATGGAGATGGATGTTAACAATTCAGGCTCGGCACCATTGAACCGCTTCTATAGCATCGGTGCTAAGGTTTCATTCTAGAATTAATTAAAGAATTAAAATTATGAAATTATCAAGATTATTATTGATAAGTGCAGTCTTAGTTTCGCTCACTTCTTGTGATGACCTGTTTGAGCCTGCCTTGGAAAATAACCAAGATATCAGCGAGATGTATAAGGATCCTACGTTTGCCCGTGGTATTCTTGACAATGCTTACCTGGCTCTGCCATATAGCACCTCTCCATATACTGATGTGGCTACAGATGATGCTGTCACCAACGAAAACTCAGGCGACTATTTCAACCATAAGAAGATGGCTACAGGTTCTTGGGCTGCCAATATGAACCCAGTTTCACAGTGGGATGGACGTTATCATGCCATCCAGTACTGCAACTTGATGTTGGAAAACTGCGATAAGGTTGAGTGGTCTTACTCAAGTGAGATTCTCAATCAGATGTATTGCGACAACTACAAGGGTAATGCCTATGCTTTGCGTGGCTTACACATGATGTACTTGCTCCGTGCTCATGCCGGAATGGTAGATGGTCAGTTGATGGGTGTGCCTATCCATCTTTCTTCAGAAGATTCAAAGTCTGATTTCAATCTTCCACGTAACTCCTTCAAGGAGTGCTACGATCAGATTATGTCTGATTTTGATGAGGCTCTGAAGTATTTGCCTGAGCAGTATGCCGATGTGGATGAGGATAAGGTTCCTGCCAAGTATGCCCAGAAGGGTGCTACCAATGCAGAGTACAATCGTGCCTTCGGTACCAACCATCGTGGCAAGATTGACGGTCGCATCATCTCGGCTTTCAAGGCTCAGCTCGCCATCCTCGCCGCTTCTCCTGCTTATGCATCTGCCGGTGTAGCCTCTTATGAGGATGCTGCCAAATATGCAGCCAACTGCCTGAGCGAGTTTGGTGGTTTGGATGCAGTGGATCCTGACGGATGGAAGTGGTTCTGTAACAAATCGCTCATAGACGGTTTGGGTGCTACATCCGAGAATCCTAAGGAGATTATCTGGCGTGGAAATGTTGAAGAAAGTAACACTATGGAGACAGATAACTATCCTCCTTCGCTCTATGGTAGCGGTAAGATCAATCCAACCCAGAACCTGGTGGATGCGTTCCCTATGGCAAACGGTTATCCTATTACTGATGACAATGCAGAATACGATGCCAAGAATCCTTATCAGAACCGTGACCCACGTCTCGCTGCCTACATTCTTGTAAATGGCGATAAAATCGGTTCTACTGATGGAGTGGTAAATACAGCTGCCGATTCCAAAACTCTGGATGGCTTGAACAAGGAGAACGGAAAATCAACCAAGACGGGTTATTATCTCCGCAAGTTGCTCCGTCCTGATGTGAACCTCAACCCAAGCTCTGCAACCAAGCAGAAGCATCTGTCAGCACGTATCCGTACTACGGAAATCTTGCTCGACTATGCTGAGGCTGCCAATGAGGCTCAGGGTCCTAAGGCAAATGTGGGCGGTGCCAACTATTCTGCCTACGATGTAATCAAGGCAATCCGTGAGCGTGCCGGACTTGATGAGTTTGGCGAGGATCCATACTTGGAAGAGTGCGCACAGAACAAGGACAAGATGCGTGAGTTGATTCGCAATGAGCGTCGCTTGGAACTCTGCTTCGAGAACCATCGTTTCTGGGACTTGCGTCGCTGGAAGGTTGAACTCCCTAAACTCAATGAGGCTGCCAAGGGTATCAACATCACGACAGATGCCACAACAGGCAAATACATCTACAAGACTTTCGACGCTGAGGAACGCAACTATTCAGACTATATGTACTATGGTCCTATCCCATACTCTGAGATTCTGAAATACAGCAACCTCAAGCAGAACGAGGGTTGGAAATAATAAACGGCTAATATTATAAATAAAGACTAATGATTATGAAACGATATATCAAAATGGTGGCAGCCCTTCTGGCACTGATGGCTTCTTTCACTGCATGTGAGAATGGAGACCAGGCTTTTGATGATTACGAGGGGGGAACTACTGCTTACTTTGCTTATCAATCACCAGTTCGTACTATTGTGCTGGGCGATGAAGAATACGATACCTCTCTTGATAAGGAGCATAAATGCAAGATCAAGGCAACTTTTGCCGGCTCTTACAATGGAAGAAAAGGTTATGTGAACGTAGCTGTGGATAACAGTCTGTGCGATCATCTTACTTTTGCAGATGGCACCTCTGTCAAGGCGATGCCTGCAGAATATTACTCTCTTTCTACCAACAAACTCGATTTCAAGGGTGGAATGACGGGTGAGACAGTAGTTCAGCTGACTGATGCTTTCTTCAACGACCCTGATGCCGTGAAGAATACCTACGTGATTCCTCTAGTGATGACCGATCAGCAGGGCTTCGACAGAATCTCTGCCGGTACTCTGAAAGAAGGTGCTACAGGCTCCCGTACCAATGCATCCATCTGGGAAACAGCTCCTCAGGATTACGTGATGTACTGCGTGAAGTATCAGAACAAGTATAGTGGCTGGTGGTTGACAAATCACAATACAAGCACCGACAACATCGAGAAGGCTTCACAGGTTCAGATTACTACCCGCACCCTGAACAGCTCTGTTTATTCAGTAGAGTTCCAGGAGGGCAGTACCATCTACAAGGCAGACCTCCTGCTCACCTTCGATGACAAAGAAAAGTGTACCATCACTTCGCTCACCGATGGTGTTACGGCTACAGGCTCAGGCTCTTGGGCTAACGATGGTATCCATTCGTGGAATAACAAGGATCGTGACCTGATGGAACTCAACGCCGAAATCACCTTCGCTGATGGTGTAAAGAAGAGTTTGAACGAGAAACTCGTCTGGTGGCGTAGTGGAGTAACTTTAGAGGAGTTCTCTTATACCTATAATAATTAATGATCGCATAAGTTATGAATAAACAAATATTAGTATCTGCACTCGGGGCCATGCTTTTGGCCTCTTGTGTAGACCACTTCGACCAGAATTTCGAGACCGTACGTCCTGATAAGGAAGCGCAGTATGGTTATCTGGAGCAATATGATGCCTTGAAGGAATACATCAAGGACCGTCCAAACTTCCACCTCGGAATCGGAACTGCTGTAGATGAATATAACAAGAAGGAACTGGTGTATGCTTTGACCAACAGCAACTTTAACGAGACTGTAGCCGGCAACGCCATGAAGATGGCTTCTTGTGTTGCTGATGATGGTAGCATGGATTTTGAGAAAGTAAAGGAATATGTTAAGAATGCCACAGATGCAGGTCTTTCTGTTTATGGTCATACCTTGGCTTGGCATTCTCAGCAGCCTAACAAGTATCTGAATGGGCTGATTGCTCCTAAGGAAATAGAAGTAGATCCTGATGCTAAAGTTGAGAAGACTGATTATGAACTTGACTGTTCTACTCTTTCATCTTACGATTGGCAGGAGTTGCCTGCTTCTGTAAAAACAGAGTGGAACAAAGGTGGTGCTGTGGTCATAACCAATCCGGAGCCGATAGAGCCATTTTATGAGCTTCAGTACTGGCTGGTAAATGGCATTTCTCTTAAAACCGGTACAACTTATAAGATTACCTTCCTTTGCAAGGCAGAAGGTGAATCGCCTGCTAATATCCGCTTTAGGTTGGGTAACTGGGGCGATGGCTACAAAAAGGACTTCACGATTCCTGTAGGTGGTGATTATGAAGAAGTTTCGTTCGAGGTAACTCCTGTCATGGATAGTAATGGTCTCTTCTTCCAGCACGGAGATTTTGCAGGTAAGATTTATTGGAAGTCTATTAAAATCACTCATTCCGAGGCTCCTTCTGTTGAAATCTTTACTGATTGTATTAGCAATGGTGAGATGAAAACTGGTGGTGATATGAGCAACTTTGTTGTTCGGGAGGCTGGAAAGGGTGATGTTGCTGGTACTCCTATCGCAGGTGGTCCTGACGGAAAGAATTGTGTTGTTGTTCATGCTAATGCTAATGCAGTAAATGAATGGGATACTCAGTTCTTTATCTACACTCCTAACAAGACTTGGTCTGCTGGAGATAATTATAAGATTACCTTCTACTACAAGGCTTCTGAGAATATTGACGCTGTTACACAGTGTCATAGTAAGCCTGGTGATTATTTGCACTATGCGTGCTTGAGCTCTAACCCTTCTTTCACCACTCAGTGGAAGAAGTATGAGGCTAATGGTACAATCCCTGCTGAGGGTGATGGTATGAAGGCTATTGCCTTCAACTTGAACGTGGGTAAGAAAGACCATGCAATTGATTACTACTTCGCTGATATTCATTGGGGTACTGTAGAAAAGGGCAACAAGAAGCCTTTGACTGATGAGGAAAAGAAGGAAAAACTTACTCCTGTTTTGCAGAATTGGATTTACGGCATGATGGAAGCTACCGAGGGCAAGGTGAAGGCTTGGGAGGTTGTAAACGAGTCCCTTTGTGGTGCCGATAAGGATGGCGATGGTTACTACGATCTCCAGTCTGCCACACGTGGAACAGTTTCTGACGATGATGCCAAGAACAATTTCTACTGGCAGGATTACCTGGGTGACATTGATTATGTTCGCACTGCTGTAGCTGCAGCTCGCAAGGGCTTTGCTGATGCTGGTGGAAATCCTGATGAGTTGAAGCTCTTCATCAATGATTACAACTTGGAATCTACCTGGGATGACAACCAGAAACTCAAGAGTCTGATTCATTGGATCGGCGAGTGGGAGAAGGACGGTAAAACCGTGATTGATGGTATCGGCAGTCAGATGCACGTTTCATGCTGCATGGATCCTGTTGAGCAGAAAAAAAGAGAGGATGCTTACGTGAACATGCTCAACCTGATGGTTAAGTCAAAAAAGTTGGTTCGTATCTCTGAGTTGGATATGGGTTTGGAGGTTAAGAAGAACGAGGTTAAGGACGGCGAATACCCATATGTCCAAGTAAATACAACTGATATGACCGAGGAACAGCACAAGGCAATGCGTGCTTACTACGAGTTTATCGTCAAGAAGTATCTTGAGATTGTTCCTGAGAATCAGCAGTGGGGTATCTGCCAGTGGTGTGCTACTGACAGTCCTGCCAATAGTGGTTGGCGTGCTGGTTTGCCAGTAGGCCTTTGGGATTTGGATTATTATCGCAAGCACACCTATGGTGGCTTTGCAGCAGGTCTTGGTGCTCCTGAATATTGGAACGAAGCCAAGTAATTACTCTAAAAGACATTAGTTTTAGGTTTATCATACAAAGATT